>PYIJ01329260.1_pt1 | contig 14743 bp, 9 predicted proteins | sample 3578051 | NCBI WGS metagenome assembly PYIJ01 (sample SAMN08408021, study PRJNA431606) | Marine metagenome isolate SA_KN192-05_S13_5m, whole genome shotgun... | biome: marine; feature: oceanic pelagic zone; material: water; isolation source: surface water sample, 0.2-0.8 um fraction ... | reverse complement strand
TGAAAACCTGCTGCAATTGCTAGGCCACCACCAAAAAGCAAGAGTATACCCCAAGGTAATTTAACCGCATCATCCCAATGCATTATTTTTTGATCCTGTTGTTTTTTCCTTGCACTGATTAAAAATAAAGAAATTCCTGACATTAAAGCAATCATGGAATCATCTAGACTTGGTAGAAATAAATTTAAAAAAAATGTCCTTGAAATCCATGCAGCCCCAGTAATTACAAATACAGTCAAAACAATTTTTTCTTCATATTGCATTTCACCTAATTCTTTCAATTGCCTATTAATTTCTTTCCTTCCTTCGTCAAAATTGGTTTGCGAAAACTTGAATGCTACTCGTGTTAAATAAATCCATGAAATAGTTAACAATATTATAGATATGGGAAGACCGAAAACTACCCATTTCAAAAAGCTTATTTCTATACTGTATAATTCTTGAATGATGCCTGCAAAGACAAGATTGGGAGGAGTTCCTATAAGCGTAGCTAATCCTCCTATAGACGCACTAAATGCGATGGAAAGCATTAAGGCTTTTCCAAAAATAAGATTTTCATCCTCGGGAGTACTTTTCAAATCTTTCATTTGTTTGATAATAGCAATTCCAATGGGAAGCATCATTACAGCAGTAGCAGTATTAGAAATCCACATGGACAAAAATGCAGTAGCAATCATAAAACCCAAAATGATTTTTTTCACATCTGTTCCGATTAACCTAATTATATTAAGAGCAATTCGTTTGTGTAAATTCCATTTTTCTATTGCAAGGGCTAGAATAAATCCACCCATATAAAGAAAAACATAACGATGTCCAAAAGAGGAAGATGTATCAGCAAGTGGTAATGCCCCAGATAATGGAAATAGAATAATTGGTAAAAGAGAGGTAGCCGCAATGGGAATTGCCTCAGTTATCCACCAAACTGCAATCCATAATGTTGATGCTAAAACTGCATTTGCTTCATTAGAGAGCCCTTCAGAGTTAAAAAATAGTCTTGTTAAAATAAATAATATTGGTCCTAAAAAGAGACCTATTTTTTTTGAATTCATTAAAGGACAAATTTTGAATTAATTAAACCCTTTAGGGTCCATTATAATTTGATTTATTTAATTTAAACTTTATATGGTAATAGAATTATAAAAAAAAGGGGTCATATTAAAAACATAAACCCCTTTTATAAAACTATTATTTATTTATTGATTGACTCTTGTTTTAACAAAAATACCTGGGTCGTCGGCAGGTGAATTAGAATTAGAATTAATTTCAGTTGTCGCGTATGGCATTCTTTCGGGCCAAGGTCCGCTCTGAGATCCAAGATTCAATACATAAGGAACAGCTATATCGCCATCAGACTTTCTTAATCTTCTCGAATCATTATATGGTATATGCATTCCAAATCCCGAAACATATCTTTCTTCAATAACCTCTCTTAAAAAGGCTTTTTTAGAATCAATTCCATCTGTATTTTCGATTCCTCCATTTTCAAAATCTGCTGCATCATAAGCTAAATATGAATATGCTTCGCCTTGAAAATTAGAATTTAAATGTCCTCCAGTATTCATCCAGGCTCTAACTTTATTTAAATGAGGCAGACCGTCATTAAGATTTCCATTTCGAGCAGCACATTCAGCTAATATCAATTCATTTTCAAAAAATGTAACCATATTCTGTGGCTCAGTTTCTGCAATTATTCCTTTATTAACGACACCACCACTAGAATCAATTGTGTAATAACCTTTTCTTGCGGTTTCATCTGTCTTAGAATTATTTCTAGAAAATGAATTGTTGGCATCAAGTAATTGGATTAAATAGCTTTCCCCTTGATCACTATTTCCTATATCTCCAGAACGCGACCCTTCTAAAATAGTCCAAAAAAGATTTCTATCTCCTGATCCTGCGGCACCAGGGGGATTATATACCATGTCACCATCTGCTGAGGATATTCCATTTAGAGCAGCATTGTAAGCATTTGAATAGTCTTTTTGATGGAGATAAAACCTTGCCTTTAAAGTGTAAGCTGCAGCAATCCATTTTTGTTTGTTACCACCAAAATATATATCCTCAGCAATAGCTCCGGAACCAGCCGAATTTAAATCTGAAATAGCACTATCAAGTAATGTTATTACATCTCTATAAACGTCTAATTGAGAGTCAAATACAGGATCTGAAATTTCAAGATTACCTGCTTCAGAATATGGAATATCCCCAAAGAGAGATGCTCCAGTACCTACTGCATGAGCTTCAATTACTTTTGCAATTCCGACTAAGAGTTGATTACTTGAATTATTTACTATATGTCTTGTATTAGACATTATATTCACGTAAATATAATTCCATTCGCTATTTGATTCAGCTGTGGAAAGACTAAAACCATATATATTTGAATATAAAGAAGAGTATCCGATTAGTTGTCCCGAATACATTCCTCCAATTCTATTTAGATGTCCACAATTTAATTGAATATTAGCTAATTGAATACCTGTTAAAAACAAGCGCTCATCAACATCAGAAACAATGATGTCATTTGGATTATCATTAATTCCATCTACTAAATCTTCACATGATATCATGAAGATTATTGAAAGAGATAATGTTAAAGTGTATATTATTTTTTTCATGTTTTCTTAATTAAAAATTAAAGGCTGCTGTAAATAATACAGATCTTGTTTGAGGATTAGTAAAGTAATCCAGTCCAAGTGCATTTCCAACACCATATTGATTAGTTTCAGGATCAATTCCAGGAACATTATTAATATTAATAAGGTTTCTAGCAGTTGCAGTTAGTAAAATACTATCTAATCCAAGTATAGTATTTAAACCATTGCCATCAAAAAGATAACTTAATGAAAGCTCTCTAACTTTTGTAAAGGTTGCATCATAGACTCCAAAATTATATGCCTGGTTGTCTCCAAAACCACCTCCAATTCCAGTTCTGTACCAATTTTCGTCAAGTAAAACTGGACCTGCACCAAAATCTCTTATGTTGCCTCTTACTGTTGTTCCTGCAGAAACTGTATTACCTCTATAGTTAACTAAATCCTGACTAAGAGTTACTCTATTAGAGGTAGCAGTTGTGGTTCCAAACCTGTGTAAAACCCATAAAGTTCTGGGCATAAAATCTCCTCCCTCGGAATGTTCTACTACAACATTAAGACTAAGTTTTTTATAATTAAGGTTTAAACCTAACCCCGCTCTCCATTCAGGGTTTGGGTCCCCTAAGATTATAGGACTTGGTGTTATTTGAGGAAATCCATTCTCATCTAAAAGTAAGCTTCCGTCTGGGTTTGTTTGAGAACCAGTTCCAAATAAAACTCCAAGCTGCTCTCCAACTATAGCTCTAGAGCTTACTGATGCTCCTGGACTGAGGTTTATGGTCTCAGTTCCAAATAAATCAGTCACTTCATTTGTATTTTTTGACCAATTTATAGAAGTAGATAATTTAAAATCGTCTTTTTTGATAGCATTCCATCCTAAATCAAGTTCAATTCCATTATTTGTCATACTTCCAAAGTTTCCATATTGTGTAGAGAAACCTGATGAAGGAGAAAGACTAACATCTAGTAAAATACCTTCAATTATATTATCATAATATGTAAATCCAAAAGTTAAATCATCATTAAGAAATCTTAAATCGGCACCAATTTCCCATTCAGTTTTAATTTCAGGTTCAAGATTTGGATTTCCCAAATTGTTATCTAACCTAAAACCACCCCCAAAAGAATCTATTGCGATAGGGTCAGAATAAGAACTGTAAGAAAAACCTCCTTCAGCTAATGTTTGGAATTGATGAGGTGAGGGTTGGACACCCACTTTACCCCAAGATCCACGAAGCTTCCCAAAAGATAGAAAACTCGAATCTAAAACACTTTCTGTGAAATTCCATGCTAGATCAACAGATGGATAGAAAAACGTTCCATTTACTGTTGAAGATGATTCTAATCCTCCTGAAAAATTAACGTATAGTTGATCAAACATATCAAAATTTAATACAGCATATCCTCTATTTGATTTTCTGAAAGTTCTATAGTTTGAAAAACCAGTCGCTTCAGCGGCAGAATTTAAACTTGTTGTTTCTTTTTGAGAATCAACCAAGAAACCGGTAACACTACCTGAATTTCTATTATATGTTCTATCATTTAGACTCCACCCCAGTGTTGAAGTTAAACTTATATCAGATGTAAGTTCTGTAGTTGCCCTTCCGATTAAATCAAAACTATATTGACGTTGAGCTATTTCACTTTCATAGAATGCACCATTATTAAATGCACTTCCAGCACTTCCTACAGGATATAAGGTTGTTCTTCTATCATCAGCAAAATCAATATTACCCCTTCCAATAATTTGAAGCCAGTTGACTGGTGTTATAGTAACTTGAGGTGTCGCAGTAAATCTGTTGACAGTTGCTCTTGAAGTTTGCTCATTCACAGTCCAACCTGGATTATTATATATTGGGTTTTGAGAATTTCCTAAATATCTCCTATATGATCTATGTCTGTTTTGAGATTCTACTCCAGAAGAACTTGTGTAGGTTCCTATATAATCTTCATTATCAAAATCTGGTGGAGTTCTTAATAAACCTAACATAATACCTGCAGTATTAGAACTTTGTTGAATACGATTTGTTATACTATAAGTATATGCCATTTTATTTGATAATGAAATCACATCATTCAGTTTAGCATTATAATTGAAACGTAAATTTGTTCTATCATAATCTGAACCCCTAACAATTCCTTCTTGTGATAAATTAGAGAGACTAAAGAAATATTTTTGGTTGTCTGTACCACCACTTACAGTTAAGTCGTTTTGAAGAACTGATCCTATCTGCATTGCGTTATCCCAGTTTTTTTCAACAAAAAGTTCTTTAGAATTTTTATCAGTAATAGGATAATATACGGTTCCATCTAAAGCTGTAAAAAATTGGCCAGAAGTATTAAAAACATCAGCAGCACCTGTTCTTTCAGGTATGTAATCACCCCATGCTTCGGCTCTAGTAGGACTATACGATCCCGAGCGCCCTTGTCCCCAATCTGATTGCATTGGTATTCTTTCGGAAACTTCATCAAATGAGTAAGATGATGAGAATGTAATCTTTGCTTCTCCGGATTGCCCTTCCTTGGTTGTAATCACAACAACTCCATTTGCAGCTCTACTTCCCCAAACTGCAGCAGCTGAGGCGCCTTTTAAAACCTCTATTGAAGCAATATCACTTGGATTAAGATCATTTATTCTTGAACCATTTGAAACTCCTCCAGATCTTGAACCACGACCATCAGCACTATTGTAGTTGGATGAATTATTCATTGGTACACCATCTACAATAAATAATGGATCACTAGCGCCTGAAATTGTATTAGCTCCACGAATCCTCATAGTAGAACCAACCCCAGGATCACCAGTTACTCTTCTAATTTGAACACCCGCAGCTTTTCCACTAAGAGAATTTAAAAGTGTTGGTTCTCCTGATCTAACTACAGCATCTGTACTAACTACTGAAGATGAGGAGCCTTGCTGATCCTTTAAAACTTTAAAGCCTAAGGAGGTTACTACTACCTCGTCTAGTTCATTATCTGGTTGTAGATTTACATTAATAGTATCTGAGTCACCAACAGTTACCTCTTGAGTCATATATCCAATGTAACTGAACTCAAGTATTTGGCCTTTATCAACTTCAATTTCAAAATTTCCATCAAAATCAGTTGATACACCAATATTTGTGTTTTGGATAATTACAGTTGCACCTGGAAGAGCCATTCCTTCCTGATCTGCGACTGATCCGGTTATCTTATTTTGTCCGTAAGTTAAAATACTTACAAAGAACAAACAGTAAATTAAAAAGTTCTTCATAATGTTTTTGATATAATTTAAGTTTTTATTAACATAAATATATGTTTATTTCTAATAAAACGAGTGTGTAAATAAGTTTAATTAAACTTTTTACATCTTTTTACACATAAAATTTTTAACTTTTCTAAACAGTTAAGTCTAAGGGTTTAAAGAGATAAAATGAAACTTGTTTTAAAGCTATGTATACTACTATTCATATTGTCATGTAATAAAAATGAAGCCTCACAAGAACAGAACAATTCAGAATGTTCAGGAGATTATTCAACTGCTGAGGTACTGATCGATATAAATAAAGATATCTATAATGATGATGAGTCAGTGAGTAATTATAGTAGATACTCATGGACTTCAGATGGTATTGATAGAATTCTGAATGGTAACGGAATCCCAAACCATGAGGTAGGAACGTTTCCAAATACTGATAATCCAAATTCAATCAGAGAACAAAATGTGAATGAGAGATTTACACTTTGCCCAGAAATTATTAGTGAAAATGGATTGGAGGTTGTGGGTCCAGCTTTGGTAATAGCATACGCTATAAATAGTGTAAAATTCGATCCCGCTACAGCAGGCAGATGTAATGATTCAGGGGAATGTAGTTTGGCTCAAGGACAAGGAAATTGGAATATTGAAGCATTGGGTCATGACACATTTGACTTTGGAGATGACATGAACCATGCGCATGTACAGCCCAATGGTGCATATCATTATCACGGAATGCCAGAACTACTTATAGATTTTTTAGGAGATAATCAAGGAATGACAATAGTTGGTTGGGCTTCAGATGGTTTCCCCGTTTATGCTAGATATGGTTTTTCAGACCCTAATGATCCGAATAGTTCAATTAAATCTTTAGAACCTAGTTATAAATTAAAATCAGAGCCTGATCCTAATCGTCCAAATACTTTAACCGCTCTTATTGGTGGACCTGGTCAAGAAACAATCAATCCAAATTCACCAATTCCAATGGGTGCTTTTACCCAAGATTATGAATATGTTGAAGGGCTTGGCGATTTGGATAAATGTAATGGACGTTTTGGTGTAACACCAGAATTTCCCGAAGGAATCTATTACTACGTTGTTACAGATGATTTCCCTTTTTTTACAAGATGCTTAAAGGGTGAGATATAAAAAAATTTATTTAAAAAATAATATTCGATTAAATTGATAATTACTTAATTTTTTATACATATGTTTATAAGGCAGTACTAATGCTTTTTTGTACCAGACATGGAGAATGAAGTTGCTTTATTTATATCCTCATTAGAGAAAAAATACGGACCTTGGAATCGTTCTAAAGCACTTTTTGGTTCAACATCTTATGGTGAAATAGCGAAGAACTTAAGCATTAGCAACAGTCAATTCTCAAAACTTTTATATGGCACTGGTACTTATGGGATGTATCAGCGAACATTAGACAATATTAATAGACTAATAGAACGTGAAGCTATAGAGTCAGCCTACGAAAAAAGCCAGAAATTCGTTTTAAATTCAAAAAAATATTACCGTAAAAGAGTTTTATTTTTTTCCATATTATTTTTCTTTTTTGGGGCATCAGCAACTTATTATTTTATTTCAAGTAACATCTCTTTTAATAAATCACTTTACAGAGAACACCCCCTTCAGGAATATTTTTATCCTTCGTCAAGCAAGTATTTTGATTCTCCTTTTTTAAATAATTCAGATGTTTTAGATAATTGTCCGTGTGCAGGTTTTGAAGGTAGATGGCTTTTATTTAAGCCCTTCAAACTTCCTTTACCTGGAACTAAAAAACCAGGACTTTATTATCAGGGTAAATCTGCTGATTTAATTTTACGATGTTCCAATCTTTTTGACGGACATGTTGATACTGGTAATGCTCTGATGGGTTACGAACATTTAAAAAGTGAAATTTGGATTGATACCCAACAAGAAAATTTAGTTCCTAAATATTTTAATTCAGATCTAAAAATATTTAATGAGCAATTCGATCAAATAACTTTTGAAAATAATGATAGATTCATCAAAATAGCCGATCTCTCCGCTTTTAATGTCAATATGTTTGAAATAAATGGGGATTCAATAACTAGAAGAGCGGAATTAAGCGGACGTCTTTCGTTAGATGTTAATGATCTCTTGGCTGAAAAATTTGATGTTGATATCGCTTATATAACAAAAAATATTTTAGGAGATTTAACCAAAACTCAATGTAAAACTATTTATAATCCTTATTGCGATCCAAATAACTTGACTGAGGGAAGTCAGCTTTCCTATGATTGCACTTACACAATAGGGGAGGAAAATTTGGGTTTAAAAGGAGGTTATCCTTACACCAAAACTTTCTATCTTAAAAGTCAGGTTTATTCAGATTATATTTCGTGTGAATGTAGTAAATAGTAAATTTAGAATAGCTTTAAAAAGGACTTAATCAATTGGATAAAGGTATCTCAAAGCATCTTGAGCCATTTCACTAGCATTGTGACCTACATTTAAAACCTCATCAGTTTTGATCCAATTAAACTCTATTTGTTTATTATTAGTAATTTTCTTTGAAACATTATAAAAGTAACGTCCTCTAGCTCTTCTTTCTATACCCTGTTGATTATCCACTATTTCATTACGTCTTAATGATGGAGCATCTGGATTAGTGTCAAGTTCAGCTAAGTGGATATATAATTTTTTTGAAAATGCTAAATTAATAGTGGTAGAGGAAATCCCGCTATTATCTAATCCGTATGGGAAATTTATACCTGATTCTGGAACAGTATACCAACCTGCATTTGAACATACAGCAATATTTAATTTATTATCTGGCATAAATAATATAAAACGATGAAGAAATTGAGATCCTGCAGAATGTCCCCAACCATTATAAGTTTCTTGGGTTCCAGAAACTTCATTTTTGATATATTCAAATAATGGATCTAGAATTGAAAATGTCCATTCTTCCTTTTCATTTAATGTCTCTTCACTTGGATTGTCACCATCTTCATAAACATTAGCCAGGTTATACATGTCACCTGAAGAAAAATCAAGTGAATTAAACTCAGGAGCAAAAACCATAAAATTAGAATCATTAGCCATACTTATCCAGTAATCACGATAATTGTTCGCATTTCTTGAACCTCCATGAAATGTCATAAGTATTGGCATCGACTTAATGTCTCCATTTGGAATATGGTAATAAACATTGATAGTTTTGTTACCTATGAATCCTTCAAAACTAAAACTGAAAACACCAGTTGAATTAGGATTTAAAATAGAACCCTGATTTTCATTAATTATAATTTTTTCTTCAACAGGCTTTGTAACATCATTATTAGAGGAGCAAGCATAATTTATCAGAAGTAAAATAAATAGAAGAAAATTTTTGTAAAAAAAAGCGTGAAAACTATTCATAATTATAAAGAAAGTCATTTTTCTAAATTAAAGGTCATTTTTTCATTAAACAATCACTCATTTTAAAATTACTTTATTTTAAAGGGAAGTTTTTTTAAACATGATAGTTGACCAATATTTTTTAGCACTTTTTAAAAAGGCTTTGTAACTTGCTTAAAAACTCTTTTTATGTATAAATTTTTCTCTTATTTTCTAATTAGTATTCTCACTTTTAATAGTTGTCAAGAAAATCCAAAATCTTTATTAAAAAATAATACAATTGCTTCAGCTCATCCTTTAGCCTCTCTAGCTGGAAAGAATATGTTTGAACAAGGAGGGAATGCTTTCGATGCAGCTGTAGCAGCAGGATTTACTCTGGCGGTTGTAGAACCAAGTATGAGCGGGATAGGAGGAAGACTTCAAGCAATCTTTTACAAGGCTTCGGGAAAAATTGGAGGAGTAGATGCTTCAACTCAAGTTCCGATGCAATATAAACCAACAGATGAGAAACATTCTTACGGATACAAGACCATTGGTATTCCTGGAGTGGTTGCTGGCTTATTAAAGCTTCAAAAAGAAAATGGAGTATTGCCTATTCAAAAGGTAATGGAGCCTGCAATAAATTATGCAGAAAATGGATTTAGAATTTTACCAGGAGAGGCATACAGACAACAAATGTCTAAAGAAATTTTTGAGCAATACGAGGGAACAAAAACCCATTTTTTAAGTACAGATGGCACTTCCTATAAATCAGGTGATTTATTTGTTCAAAAAACACTTGCGTTAACACTAAAAGCAATAGCAACTAGAGGTAATGCAGGATTCTATGAAGGAGATGTAGCTCAAAAAATGGTTAAAGATATTCAGTCAAATGGAGGTTTAATTACACTTGAGGACTTAAAAAATTATCAGGCTTTAAATTCTGAAATTCTCGATGGGAGTTTTCAAGGGTATAAGGTTTACGCTTTGAATTTACCATCCTACGGGGCCATAACTATTCAAATTCTTCAGATTTTAGATCATTTAAAAATTGGTAATAATGAGGAAGATTGGGCAGAAAAAATTGGTAAAGCTACTGAATTAGCATACATGTATCGAGAACATCAAAATGATAGAGATTCATTGAATTCTATACTTTCATATGATCAATCAGCTAATTGGGCAAAACAAATTCAAGATCAAAAACTGAATCTAGTTTCACAAAATACATCAAACATACCAGGATCATGGATTGCTTCATTAGGACATACGACTCATCTTACAACAGCGGATAAAAATGGAAATGTGGTAAGTCTAACACAAACTATAGGTCCTAATATGGGTTCTAAAGTAGCTTCTAAAGAACTGGGTTTTTTATATGCTGTTACCCTTGGAGGTTATTTAGGAGAATACAAACCAGGTGATCGTTCCAATTCTCATATAACCCCTACTTTATTTATGGATGAAGATAAAGTCGTTTTAGCTTTAGGCGCTGCAGGAGGAAGCCGAATTATAACAGCAGTAACACAGGTCGCACATCGATATTTAGCCCAAAAAAGTGAATTAAAAAGAGCCTTATTTTTACCAAGAGTGTACCCTTTTGAAGACTCACTTTGGATTGAAGACCATGATGGTGTTAAGCAATTAAACGCAGATTTTAATATGGAAAGCTATCCCGTAAAGATGATTGATGAGAAAGCACGATTTGGTCGTGTTCATGCAATTGCATATGATTCCATAAGTAAATCATGGATTGGTGCTGCTGACCCAGACTGGGAAGGAACTGTCGAAAACCATATAACAAAATGAGATATTTAATAATTCTACTGATTCTTCTCTCACAAATTAGTTGGGCTCAAAAAAAAGAAAAAGTTCTATTCGTTGGAAACAGTTTTACTTTTTATTGGAATCTTCCAAGTCAGTTGGAAAAAATGATATTAGAGCAAAACATAGTTTGGGACGTAAATCAATCAACAGCTGGAGGTGCAACTTTAAGGGACCATTGGAAAGGGAATAAAGATTTGAAAACAAAAGAAATTTTATTCGAAACGACTTATGATAAAGTGATATTCCAAGATCACAGCACATATCCTATTAAATATATTGATACAACAGAATATTATTTTTTAAAGTTGAAAAAACTTCTTAATTCGCAGACTAAAATTTATTTATATGCTACATGGTACTATCCAAACTTTCCAGTTGAAGGTCTAATTATAGATGATTCCAAACAAATTGAAATAAATTTAAGAACCATTTCAAACAAGTATGAAAATATTGAGATCATTCCTGTAGGAAGGGCTTTTGATTTATTTTCTTCTAAATATCCTGACATAAAATTATTGACTGATGATAAAAAGCACCCAAGTCATAATGGGACTTATCTTGCAGCATGTGTATTTTATGCATCATTAACTGGAAAGAGCTCTAAGGGTCTTGATAGACGTTATGAAGATAAAGATTCGAACGGGAAAAAGATTTATTACAGCATTGTAGAAAAAATAGCAGCATCAAAACTCCAAGCTGTTGCAGATGAAATTGTATTTTCAAAGAGGAAGTAAACCTCTTCAAATTACGACTCTAATGCATTTTTACAATATTCAATACTTTTTTTGATTTCTGCAATTATGCTAGAATCTTTAGGTGTTTGGTATTCATATTCTACTGTAGCAGAAAATTTATAAGAGTTGTCACGCATCATTTGTAGGACCTCTTTAATTGGTGTATCCCCTTGACCAAAAGGCATATTTTTTTTGCCATTTTTAGGATTTTGACGGTCTTTTACATGCATACTTAGGATATTAGGATGCTGTTTTTCGATTAATTCAAAAGCATCTGTATTTCCAGCAGCGATATAGTGTCCAAGATCTAAATTCATAGTATTGTGAGAGGATTGCTTAAGGGCAATATCCCACCAATGAGCATGTTGCTGTTCATGTCCATGGTAGGCAACTTTAATTCCGTTTTTTTCTGCTAATCTTCCCAGTCTAAGAGAATGATTAATGTCTTCTGGAAGTTCTAAGGTTACATGACTAGCGCCCAAAATTTTTCCAGCTTGCATGGCATAATTAATATCTGCATCACTATTCCCTTTGCGCAATAGATAATTAGGTTTGAATGCATAAATATCAACCCCCGCACTATTATACATTTTCCTTAAATCATTAAAACGATCAATTGAACGCTTTTTTTTCCAATCCTTAACTTCTTTGTCATAAGATTTTTGTTGTTTTTTAAGTTCAACAAGTTCTTTTTCTTCAACTTTTGATAATATATTTTTTCGTTCTTTTCCTAAAAGAAGATTAAAAATTCCACGATCAAATGAAGTTTCAGGCAGACCAACAAATGACTCTGCGGTTTTTCCCATTAACTCAATTGAGTTAACACCACAATCAAGAATATATTGAAGTGTGGCTTCAGCACTTTGATCTTTTAGAGCTCTGAATGAATAAGTAATTAGCCCTAATTGAACTCCATTAATTGTTTTTTTTATAATTGACCTGTTGGGTAGATAATTAGGCATACCCCAAAGTTTGTTCGTTGCAATGGAAACACCAGCAGATAGACAGGCAAGATTTTTAATAAATTTACGCCTTGATGTTTTATTTTTTTTCATAATTAAAGAATTCATTTCAAGTTTATTACAAAGTATAATTTTTTTTTAAGCTATAGAAATCATAGGCAAAACACTTTTTTTTATATTTAGTAAATGTTTCAAAAATTCAATCCAAAATACCCTTCAGTAAATGATCTACGAACGAAGGCGAAATCGAAAATACCCAAATTTGCATTTGAATATTTGGATGGAGGATGTAATGATGATCATAATCTCAGGAAAAATACCTCTGACCTAAGAAATGTAGAATTAGTTCCTGAATACCTAAAAAATTCAGTAAATGTAAGTTTAAAAACAAAACTCTTTGGGGTTGAATACGATGCTCCATTTGGTATTGCCCCTATCGGACTTCAAGGATTGATGTGGCCTAAAGCTCCTGAAATTCTTGCAAAAGCAGCATTCAAAAATAACATACCTTTTGTCTTAAGTACTGTTACTACAGCAAGTATAGAAAAAATTGGAAAGATTACAGAAGGTAATGCTTGGTTTCAATTGTACTATCCCGCAAAAGAAGAAGTTAGAAAAAATATAATCGATCGCGCAGCCAATGCAGGATATCCAGTTTTAGTTTTGCTTAGTGATGTGCCCAGTTTTGGATTTAGGCCAAAAGATATTCGAAATGGACTTGCCATGCCTCCTAAAATGTCTTTACGGAATTTTTATCAAATACTTAAACGACCTGAGTGGGCAATTAAAACCTTAGCCCATGGACAGCCAGAATTTGAAACTTTAAAGCCTTATATGCCAAAAGGGTTGAATTTAAGTCAACTTGGGAAGTTTATGGATCAAACTTTTGATGGACGCTTGAATGAAGAAAAAATTAAACCCATTCGAGATCAATGGAAAGGAAAAATTGTGTTGAAAGGTGTTGCAAGTGAGAGAGATATGGAAAAAGCAATTAGCCTAGGCATTAATGGAGTAATTATTTCAAATCATGGTGGTCGTCAATTGGACGCTGGACAATCTACCATTCATGCATTAAAAGATCTAAAAGATAAGTATCAAGATAAGATAACTATAATGATGGATAGTGGTCTACGAAATGGTCCAGATGTAGCACGAACTCTAGCTCAAGGAGCATCTTTTTCTTTTTTAGGAAGATCATTTATGTACGGTGTTGGTGCACTCGGCAAACGTGGTGCTGAACATACTATTAATTTAATTTTTACAGAATTAAGACAAGTGATGGAACAAATAGGCTGTGAAAAAACAATAGATTTACCGAAATTTCTTAGCCAAAAATGAAATATACAATTGGTTACGATATCGGGAGTTCTTCCATTAAAATTGCATTGGTTGACATACATTCAAAAAAAAATATTGCACTAATTATAGAGCCTCAAGAAGAGATGCCAATTCTTGCTCAAAAAGCAACTTGGGCTGAACAAGATCCTGAGATATGGTGGAACCATCTATGTGCTGGAACTCAAAGGATTTTAAGGGAAAATTCTGTAAATCCCAAAAAAATTATAGGAGTAGGAATTTCTTACCAGATGCACGGACTAGTTGTTTTGGATAAAAACAAAGAGCTTCTTCGAAATTCAATTATTTGGTGTGACAGTAGAGCAGTTGGGATTGGTGAAAAGGCAGCAGATGATATTGGTGAAAACAGATTTGGCCCTCACTTATTTAACGCTCCTGGAAATTTTACCGCATCAAAACTAAAATGGGTAAAAGAAAATGAACCTGAGATTTATTCTAAAATTGCATACTACATGCTCCCGGGTGATTTCATCGCATACAAGCTAACGGGAGAAATTTCGACAACTATTAATGGCTTATCCGAAGGGATGTTGTGGGATTTCAAAGAAAAAAAGGTAGCTGACTGGTTGTTGGATTATTATGGAATAGATGCTGGTTTAACACCGCCAATTGTTTCAAATTTTAAAGACCAAGGTCGAGTTACAATCTCAGGAGCTTCTCAAACTGGGCTTCCTGTAGGAG
>PYIJ01487324.1_pt1 | contig 14816 bp, 17 predicted proteins | sample 3578051 | NCBI WGS metagenome assembly PYIJ01 (sample SAMN08408021, study PRJNA431606) | Marine metagenome isolate SA_KN192-05_S13_5m, whole genome shotgun... | biome: marine; feature: oceanic pelagic zone; material: water; isolation source: surface water sample, 0.2-0.8 um fraction ... | reverse complement strand
TTCAGATTCATTAAAGTGCTGGCTTAAGACTTCGAAGTGGCCTTCTTTTGCTTGACTTGGCGACATTGCACCATGATAGGCAATATCCAGTGCAGCTTTTTCTGATTCATCAAACAGATCACTGTTTGCATAATTCCATACCTGACTTATCTTTTCTTCAGAGGCCTCATAAATTTTTGAAAGATTTGCCATATGAGCTTGACAGTATCTGCATCCGGCTACTTGACTGGATATCAAGCTAATAAGCATTTTTAATTCTTCGCTGACAGTGCCTTCATACAAAACAGCTTGATTTAATTGCATAAATGCACGAACAATATTCGGTCTTCTGACCATTGTTCTAATACTATTAGGAGTGAAACCCCTCGTATTTTTATAATGAGCAAATCTTTCTAAAATATCAGCGGGAATCCCTTCATCCGATAGAGGTTCTAAAAAGGGCATACTTAACCTCGTTTTTTTTGACAGTTAAAATCAGCTTAATGAGAAACTTGCCACGGTGCAACCAACTGCGAAAATCGGGAGTTCGGCTGTATAAAATTTTAAATCGCCTTCTCCTCCAGCAGCGGCAGCGGCAGTTATAAAGGTTCTGATTTCAAAGCCGCCTTGACCTGCATCTCGATAAGTATCTTCGTCGTTATAACTCAGAAGAGATTCTTTGTCATTGCGCATCAGTCGATCTAGGAATTCTCTATCCCATGCTTCGTTGATTTTTCCTGAATCAGGTGTTGCAGGCCAATGAGAAATGCCTCCCGTTCCAACTAACGCAATTTTCTCAGGCACTGCATCGCACGCTCTTCTCAATGCTTCACCGAAAGCCCATGATCTATGCAATGGAGTAAGAGGTGGTCCCTGACAATTAATATTTACTGGAATGACAGGCAAATCATAATTAGGCGTTAGAAAATTGAGAGGTACCATGATTCCATGATCAAATTTCCACTCCTCAGAATAAGCCACATCTACAGAATCCATTACATGTCTTGTGATTCTTTTACCAAGATCAGGAGCACCTGGTATTTCTGTTTTCTCAATAGCTAGCCACTCTGGATCTTCTATAGGACCTTCATAATTTTCACTTATACCGATGCAATAAGCTGGCATGTTATTCATGAAGAAATTAGCAAAATGCTCTGCAGCAATCACTATTATTGCTTCAGCACCGGCATTCATTATATCTTGCCTCTGTGCCTCAAGTGCAGCGTAAAACTCGTCACGTTTATCAGTATTCTCAACCATATGAGCTCTCCCAGTAATTCCAGGAGCATGACTCAGAACACCTGTATAGACTAAACTCATCGGCCCTCCTCCTCAGTCGTGAAGCTTTTTCCTCCTCCCGTCATAGCATAAACTCCATCTCTGACGGCACCATGATCTTTAATTCCATCTCTCATTTTGTCCAAATAATCAAACCATTCTACGCCAAGAAATGCTGCAAAATGCATTAGAATCTGACCATTGACCCCTAAAACATAAAGAAGGCCTATATCTCCTGCTCTCAGTGCATTGCTTTCCTCATCAGTGAGCGTGTAATTTGACAGTAAAGATTCGATATCTTCCTTGTATTGCTTCTGAATAGACTCATCTCGATTCAATTCATATAAAAATTTTTGTAAACTGTATAAACTCATTACTTACCTAACCTTGGAACTTTGTGACTACCAAATGCCGAACAAATATTTTTTGTTTCCATATAAAAATCAAAACTATAATCGCCCCCATCTCTTCCTATTCCACTTGCCTTCATACCACCAAAAGGCGATGGCAGATGTCGATTATTTTCTGAGTTAATCCATATCATGCCAGCATCAAGCTGATGTGACAATCTCAAACTTCTACCGACATCGCTCGTCCAAACATAAGCCGCTAAACCGAAGTCTGTATCATTCGCAATTTCTAGTGCCTCAGCTTCATTTTTGAAAGTGATTGAACTTAAAACTGGACCAAATATCTCTTCTTGAGCAACGCGCATGTCATTATTCACATCAGTAAATAACGTTGGCTCAACATAATTTCCACTACTCTTTGATGTCATTTCTTTACCGCCCGCTTTGATCGTGGCTCCCTCTTTTTTTGCTAAAGCAAAATAATTGAGTACTTTCTGTTTGTGTTTTTCATGAATCAAAGGGCCAATTTCAGTATCTGGATCAAGGGGATGCCCAACTTTCAGTTTTGTTATTCTGTCGCATAATTTGCTTATGAAATCATCCTTGATTGACTCTTGAATCAGAAGTCTGCTGGATGATGTGCATCTTTCTCCGTTGAGGCTGAATATCATAAAGACAGTTGCATCTAATGCTTTATCCAAATCAGCATCATCAAAAACAATAACAGGATTCTTTCCTCCGAGCTCAAAATGAACTCTTTTTAATGAATCTGCTCCCTGTTTCATAATCTTTGAGCCTGTGGATGACTCACCTACAAATGCAATTGCTTTAATTTTTTCATTTTCAGTTAATGATTTACCCGCTGTTTCACCAAAACCATGAACTACATTCATGACCCCATCTGGCAGTCCTGCCTCTTTTGTAATATCCGCCAAAATCATTGATGAAAGGGGTGACCATTCAGCTGGCTTATGCACTACTGTGCATCCAGATGCTAGAGCAGGAGCTATCTTCCATGTCGTTAGCATAAAAGGAGTGTTCCAGGGAGTAATTACCCCAACAGGTCCAATAGGTTGCCTAATTGAATAGTTTAAATGTTCATCAGCTGGAAGTGATTTTCCATCTCGGGCATTAGGAGCCATGTCTGCAAAGAAACGGAAATTTGTTGCACTTCTTATTGCGGCCTTACTCATAAAACGAATTGCCTGACCTGAATCATAGCTCTCTACGAGCGCAATTTCTCTGGCACGATCTTCTATACCGTCGGCTATTTTATGCAGTAATTTTTTTCTCTCTTTGCCAGATATATTTTTCCATTCATCAAATGCAGCTGAAGCCGCATTACAAGCATCATTAATATCCTCTGAGCCGCCTGAGGCAACCGAACCTATTATCTCATTATTTATCGGAGAAATATTTTCAAAAAACTCATTTGATTTACTCAGCAACTTACTCCCATTTATATAATGATGCAGAGCTTCATTTTCATAGCTTTTTAAGAGTTTTTTTATATCTTTGATATTTTTTTCTAAGTCAGTTGACATTGTATTTCCTACGGTGATCTTTTCTTCATATGTTCGCGTATATTGCTATCCTTCCATCTCAGATTTGCATCTAATTCTTGTATCTCTAGTGATAAAGCTATTGGACTTGACTGAAAAAATAAATCAAAGAAATCTTTCAGAGAACTGAATAATTTTTCACCTGCTTGTTTTTTGACTTCATCTGATCTGCCTGGAGCAATTCTGAGTACTACATTTACAAAGGTATTCGATGAATCTCCATCTGCAATTAAATAAAATTCTCTGCATGAAGCTCTTGTTCTGAGACCCCCCAGAGGCAGCGCCTCTATCGAAGCAGCTGAATCATGCATAACTTTTACTAATTTAGAAATCTCAATATTTTCTGCAAGATTTTCTGAGTATTCAATTGTCAGATGCGGCATGTTTTTCTCTTGTTGAAATAACTTAACATGTTAAGTATACTGGTTTGACATAGTCCGTCAAGCAATCATTACTGTTTCTGTAAAAATGGAGATATAAATGCAACTGAATAAAATTCGCGGGTCAATCCCCCCAATCATTACGCCCTTTGTAAATGGAGAAGTGGATTATAAAACATATGCATCATTGATTGAGCATCAAATAAAGAATGGATCTCATGGGATCCTTGTGAATGGAACTACAGCTGAGCCATCTACATTGACACTCGATGAGAGAAATAAATTAATCAACATAGCTGTGGAAGTTGCCAATGGAAAAATTCCAGTAATTGCTGGTACAGGATCTCAATCGATAATAGAAACAAAGATACTTACCAATCATGCTGTCAAGGCTGGTGTTGACTCATTGTTGATTGTCACTCCTTATTATATTAAACCCCCCCAAAGAGGATTAATTGAATATTATCTGGAATTAACAAAAAAAATTGATATACCTTGGATGATCTATCATATTCCGGGGAGAACGGCTGTAAATGTCACTCTTGAAACAATGAAGATATTACGTGATAAATCGGCTAATTTTGTTGGGATGAAACATGCGGTCAATGATCTAGGTTTTGTAACAGAATGTCTTTCTGCTTTTGGCCCTGATTTCAAGATATTTGTTGGTCTTGAGGAGCTTTCCTTTCCAATGCTAAGCATTGGTGCATGCGGCCTGATGAATGCTGTTGGTAATCTTCGTCCAAATATTCTTTCTGAAATGTGCGAGGCGGTATGGAATAAAAATAATGAAAGAGGACTAGAGTTGCATCATCAATTATTAGAAATTAATCAAGCTGTCTTTTATGACACAAACCCAATTCCTATAAAATACATGATGAAAAAACTGGGCATAATGAAAAACAATGAACACAGATTGCCAATGATGTCTGCTACAGTTGAGCTAGAAAAAAGACTCGATATTGTGTTAAGAAATAGTGGTCTTTTAGAGGATTAGAATATGAAATTTATCAGTTTCACTTATGAAAATAAAAACTCATTTGGGATAGTAAAAGAGGATGCAGTAATTGACCTTACACAATATATAGATGGAGTCACAGATCTCAGAGAAGCCATAAGAAAAGACAAATTAAATGAGCTTTCAGAGATGGCAAATTTGACTGAGACCGGGATTTCATTAGAAGAAGTACGGTATCTCCCGACCATAACAAATCCAGAAAAAATTATTTGCATTGGTGTCAACTACCTAGATCGAAATGCAGAATATAAGGATGATTCAGAATTGCCAAAATACCCGAGTGTGTTTATGAGAACTCGAGAATCATTGGTAGGACACAAAGAAGATATCTTGGATCCTCCTGAATCATCTCAACTTGATTATGAAGGTGAGATTGTTCTGATTGTTGGAAAAGATGGCAGACGAATACCAATGGAACAAGCAAAAAAACACATTGCTGGAATGACTATCATGAATGAAGGCTCAATTCGTGACTATCTCAGGCACGCAAAATTTAATGTTACACAAGGTAAAAATTTTGCTAAATCTGGATCGGTTGGTCCATGGATGGTCACGGCAGATGAACTTGATCCGTTTTCATCGCATGAAATAAAGACAAAGGTTAATGGTGAATTAAGACAAAATGACAACACAGATAACCTTATGTTTTCATTCGAATACCTAGTGAGTTATCTATCAACTTTTTATCAACTAAAGGCAGGCGATATTATTGCGACTGGGACGCCTAATGGTGCTGGAGCACGTTTTGATCCCCCAAAATATCTCATTGCAGGTGACATCGTTGAAGTTGAGGTTTCGGGAATAGGTTGCCTTAAAAACGGCGTAATAACAGAAGAAGTTCATTCTTGAAAACAGAACAAAAAAAAATGATTCCAATCAGAGGCTTCAATCAATCATTACCGATGATGTTGTTGAAAGCCAGAGAAGCAGCCATGTCCAGATTTAGACCAATGCTAAGAAAGCATAATCTCACTGAGCAAAGATGGAGGGTCATAAGAGTAATTTATGAACATAATCATATAGATGCAGGTGAGCTGGCAGAAAAAAGTTTTCTTCTATCGCCGAGCTTAACAAGAATTCTTAGATATTTAGAAAGTGAAAAAATAGTCCTTAGATCTGGAGATGTAAAAGATCTGAGAAGATCTGTTTTTAGATTAACCAATAAAGGAAAAGAGATTATCAATAGAGTGGCCCCAGAAACCGAGTCAATTTATAGTGATATAGAACGTATTTTTGGCTCCAAAGAATTCAGTAAGATCTTTAATTTGCTTGAAAAATTTTCATGCAAAGTAAATAAGCAATAATAGGGTTATGCCTCACTTAATAAACTATTAACTCTATCCATCATGTCATCTTTATTGTAAAGATCAAAATAGATCGCATGCATTACATTTGGTGGGCCAAAAAAGTAGCGCTCATAAAGTGTTTGTCGGCCACCGAAACCCGAAACAGACAAATCATGGGCTAATCTAAATAGTGCAATCCTGTCTTTACTCTCAAGATTTTGAAGCTGAAAATACTTATCAACATCGTCTGCAATTTCATTTGTTAAATCTTGCTCATTTGGTGTTGCCATGAGTGAACTTGAACCGAGTAATTGAACCAATTCGATGAGTCTTGGATACATTTTCGGAAAAAGGTTTCTTGACGTGTCAAGTGGTCTCCTGAGAGGGATATAATTACCATACTCATCCTCATGCGCATGTTGTTCAGCAGAAAATTTGAGCGATCTCAATGTTTCAGTCATAAACATGGCTTCTGCTATTTGACCTTTGATATTCATATCTTTGTCTTTGCCTGACGCTTTTGCCATTGCACAAAGTAAACCTACAATAAATTCTGCTTTTGCTAGTTTCCCACAAACAACTTGATGCATCATTTGAGTAACAGCATGATTTTGTGCAAATGCACGATTGCATAAGTCAGGTTCTCGATAAATGAAAACTCTTTCCCAAGGAACGAAAACATCCTTAAAAATAACTACGGCATCCATTTCTTCATAACGTGAAGATAAAGGTGCATCATAATGAGACTTTGCATGATCATATGTATCTCTGCATATCATTTTAAGCCCAGGAGAAGCAACAGGTGCTACGAATGCAAAGGCATATTCAAGATCAGATCCCTTCTGCCTATTTAGTAATGTTGAAGGAAACACCTCCACTTCATCAGCTTGAGGACCTAGAGTGGCGAGCAATCTTGCTCCAGTCACGAATATTCCCGCATCATTCTCTTTTACCACTTTTAAGGAGACGTCTTTATCAGATTTACCTTGTTTTGATAACTCAAAGTTTACAGTTGGATTGAGAAGCGAATGAGTCAGAACTTTGTCATTGGTGGTGGCGTAATGATAATAATTTCGCATGTTATCAGCGAATTGCTTACCTCCCTCCTCAAGAAGCTCAGCGCCTCCGTAAAAAGCCGTTATGGACGCATTTTTATAATCTGGAGTTCTGCCAAACATTCCATTTGACCATTTAGCCCACTCATAGAAAGCTTCACCGCGTTTTATTATGTCTTCTTTTGATTTCGGCACCAAAAATGATGTTGCGATTTGTTTTCCGTCTTGCTCAAAAGTCACTGTGTCTCGATATTTTGGATCTGATTGGCGATCCATGAAGCTGGCCAATGTCCTAGCGCTCCTATTTAAACCTGGATGCTCAGTAACATCAGCTACTCTTTTACCTTGCAACCAGACCTCCCTATCATCCTTTAGGCCTTCCATATATTCTTTACCACTCCTAACGCCATTACCCAGTGAAAGCATGGTTTCTTCATTCTTTTTGTTCATTGGTCACCGTTTTTTTATTTAAATGTGAAATTTGATCCAAACCATCAATTAATTGCCCCCATTGTTGCATTGAAAAAGGTTCTTTAATTTCTTTGTAGATTTCATTAACTCTAGGCATAACCTCTGCCTCTAAATTCCTCCCTTCCTCGGTAGCCACCACGAAAATCATTCTTCTGTCTGTATCTGATCTTTCACGTCTGATTAAATTTGCTTTAATAAGACGATCAACAATTCCAACAAGGCTGGGTGATGGAATCAACGTCAATTCAGAGAGTCTTCCTAGAGTTATCTTATCATGCTCCCATAAAACTCTTAGAATTCGCCATTGCTGCTCCGTAAGCGCAAACTCATTAAAGATGCATCTAAATTTGGGCATTATTTCATCTAATGCACGGTATAGCATCATTGGTAAAGACTGACTGAAATCTTGTATTGCCATATTGATGTTGTATTAGTTAATATATTAACAATTAATATATTAACTAAATCAGTATTGTGTCAATTAAAATTGTAAACTGACCACAATACCAAGAGGAAAAACAATGAGAGTGAATCCATTCGACCAAAAAGATGAAAGCTTTATATTTACTGCTGAAACCACACCTTCTGTGTCTACAAATTTAAATGAGAGCGTAGAAAAGATTTCAAGCCTAATAGGCGTAGCAGACGCAGTTAACATAACAGATGCTCCAAACTGCAAGACAAAACTGAGTAGCTTAGTTGTTGCTGGTGAAATCAAGAAAAATGGTCTTGATGTTATCCTTCAAATAACAGGAAGAGATAGAAACAGCATTGCTCTTGAATCAGAAATATTAGGAGCTTTATCCCTTAATATAGACAAAATTCTTTGTTTGTCTGGTGATAGGCCTCCTGAAGACGGACCGATGGCAGTAAATGAAATGAACAGCTCAAATTTAATTGAACTGTTGAATAAGATGTCTGCTGGCAATCTATTAGACGGAACTGAAATAAAAGAGCATAAAAAGATATATTCTGGTTGTGCCGATAGCATCCATGATCATTATGTAAGAGATACGCATTCAAATTTTTTTGTTGAAAAAGTCAGAATGGGAGTCGGTTTTGTACAAACTCAATATTGTTATGACCTTGACTTATGCAAAAAATATTCTGAATTCATTATAGAAAATAATCTCTCTGACCAAGCAAAATTTATTGTAGGTCTTGGTCCGCTTAAATCAGCTAAACAAGCATCATGGATGAGAGAAAATTTATATGGAGTAAAAATACCAGATTCAATTATTTTGAGATTGGAAGAAGCTTCATCGCCACTTGATGAGGGGAAAAAAATATGCGAAGAAATTATTCAAGAGCTTATCGACCTTAAAGGTATATCTGGTGTCCATCTAATGGGACCGAACTGTGAAGACCAGTGTGCAGAATTGATAAAATATTTTAGATAATGTCATTGAAACATGCGAATAGATACAACAAAAAATTCAGTTGAAAAACTCTGGAATGAATCAGTCATTCCTGCTTTATCAGAATACATAAAAATCCCATGCAAATCCCCTTCCTTTGATGGAGATTGGGATAAAAATGGATATATAGAAGATGCTGTGAAATTACTGAAGGATTGGTGTGATCAACAAGCAATCAGAGGCTTAAAATCAGAAATAGTAAGAATTGATGGAAGAACACCGCTCTTATTTATCGAAATTGATGGGGACTCATCTGAGAGAATACTGCTGTATGGTCACTATGATAAACAACCAGAATTTGATGGCTGGAGAGATGATCTGGGTCCATGGTTACCAGTAATTGAATCCGGGAAACTCTATGGACGAGGAAGTGCAGATGATGGTTACGCGCTATTCTCATATATTACCGCCATAAAATTACTTCAAGAACAAAATAAACCTCATGCCAGTTGTGCAATCATTATAGAAGGATGTGAGGAGAGTGGAAGCTATGATTTACCTTTTTATATGCAGAAGCTTGAAAAAAAAATTGGTATCCCATCTCTCATAATTTGCCTTGATGCTGAGTGTGGAAATTATGATCAATTATGGTGTACAACCTCATTAAGAGGTAATTTAGTTGGCATTTTATCCGTGGAAATTCTCAATGAAGGCGTTCATTCAGGCTCAGCCAGTGGAATCGTCCCCTCTACTTTTAGAATAGCCAGAGAACTGCTCAATCTTGTTGAAGACTCTCAGACAGGAGAAATACTCTGTGAGGCACTGCATACAGAAATACCGCAAAAAAATTTAGAGCAAATAAAATTAGCGAGTGATGTCTTATCTGATTCTATTTATACAAAATTTCCATGGGTGAATTTAACACATTCGCCCTTTCGCTCCCCCTATGAAATGATGCTGGATAATACTTGGAGACCTATTTTAAGTGTGACAGGCGCCGATGGGTTACCCGAGAGCAAAGTAGCAGGAAACGTATTGCTTCCAAATCTTAACTTGAAGCTTTCTTTTAGGTTGCCACCCAACGCGGATACAGAGCATGCATCAAAAAAAATAAAAGAAATATTTGAAAGCAATGCACCGCATAACTGCATAGTTAAATTTGAATCAGAATCTGCCATGTCCGGTTGGAATGCACCAGTTACAGCAGAATGGCTGGAAAAATCCTCTCAAGCGGCATCAGAAGAATTTTTTGGTAAGCCAGCTGTATTTATGGGGGCAGGTGTGAGTATTCCACTGATGGGTATACTTGGGGAAAAGTTTCCTGAAGCTCAATTTCTTGTCACAGGTGTGCTGGGCCCAAATTCAAATGCTCATGGACCTAATGAATTTCTAGATTTGAATACAGCAAAAAATCTTTCAGGATGTGTGGCTTTGATCATAGCCGATCATTTCAATAACTAGAGAAATAAAGAATAAAGGAAATTATATGCAATATTTATCAATGATCTCGGGTGTAATCGTTGGCATAATAATATTTCAAACTATTTATGTGACCAGAACCGTTTTTCATAATCTAGATGAAGAAAATACAAAAATATTTTTAAGGGCAATATTCCCCAAATTTTTTCTACTTCTGAATTTCCTTGGTTTTGCTTTTCTCCTTGTCGGAGGTTATGTCAATCCTGGCATAAACAAGATTTTTTTTATGGGCTGTTCAAACACTGTATTACCAGCAATCGCCTATTTTTTGATACCCATAACAAACAGGGCGAAAGACGAAGGTGCAGAATCAAAATTTAAAACTTTGCACTCCATAAGCGTGCTATTAACATTGCTATTACTATTGTCTAATTCTCTGATTTTATTGATTATCTAAATCAACAGCGCTTGTGAATACTACATCAGTTGAGCTATTTAGAGCAGTCTCTGCCGAATCTTGAAGAATACTGATAACAAAACCAACAGAAACAACCTGCATCGCAATATCTTCCGAGATACCAAATAAACCGCAACTAAGTGGTATCAGTAACAAGCTACCCCCTGCAACGCCCGAAGCGCCACATGCTGAGAGAGCTGAAACAACACAAAGTAATAAAGCACTGAGAAAATCAACCTGAATTCCTAGCGTATTTGTTGCCGCAAGAGTCAAAACAGAAATGGTAATCGCAGCCCCACCCATATTTATGGTAGCTCCAAGTGGGATAGAGACAGCAAAAGTATTTTTACGTAAACCCAGTTTTTCACATAACCTAAGATTTACAGGGATATTTGCAGCCGAACTCCTCGTAAAAAAAGCAGTAATGCCACTCTCTCTCAGAGCGATGAGTACAATTGGATATGGATTTCTTTTGGTTTTTAACCAAACTATCAGAGGATTAATCAGGAAAGCCATGACCAGCATGGATCCAACCAAAATGGATAACAATCTAATATAACTTCCGAGAACAGCTAATCCAGACTCAGCCAGACTCGATGAAACGAGACCAAATATACCAATGGGTGCCAACTTAATCACCAATTTCACTATATCCGTTAGAATTTTAGTAATGTCTTGAAAATTTTCTTTTGTAGAGGATGACGAATTTCTAACACCGATGCCAATCAATACCCCCCAAAGCAATATACCTATGAAATTACTGTTCATAATTGCACTTACGGGGTTATCCACAATTTTTTGTAAAAGATTTTGCATCACTTCGCCTATGCCCTTTGGTGCCTGCATTACAAAATCAGATGCATTTAGTTGAAGATTAGTCGGAAACAGCTTACTCATGACAACTGCTAATAATGCAGCACAAAACGTTCCAATAATGTACAGAGTTATAATTGGTTTAATTTTTGAATCGCCATAATTATCTTGTTTTGAGAGAGCAGAAATAACTAAAAATAAAACCAAAATGGGGGCAACGGCTTTCAAGCTCTGCACAAACAATTGACCAAAAATTGCTGTCACCCCTAATGATTCCGGGGAAATAAATGAAAGTAATACAGCGAGGAGTATTCCAATTGCAATTTGAATTGTTATATTAAGCTGAGTTAGTTTTTTAAGAAAAAACACTTATTTACGTTTCTTAAACAAGGGTTGCTAGAAACCTATCCCAGGAATACTATCCATCATTCCGGGTAAGTCAGCATAACACGTGCAATATTTGTCATCTGCAGTTGCCCTTCTTCCAAAACGACGATCACTGATTCTCCTTCTTGTTTGACATATCAATGTTTCGCCCTTTCTGCATTGCATCTGTTCTTGTGAAGAGGTTGAAGAAGATGGAACTTTTGCAGATGGGTACTCTGGTTGTTCCATGGAACCTGCGCAACCTGACAAAAATATCAATGAGAGACAATTTAGCGCTATTTTTTTCATTTCACTATTGTCCATTACCCAGAGTATCTATCCTCATATTATCGATAAAATCTGATTCTTGCTGACAGTAACATTTTTTTGATCTTTTGTTTTTCCAACCATATCTGCCATCACTTACCCTATGTGGTGATCTAGTTTCGCAAATCAAGACCTCACCGGCATTACATTTTAAATTTTTATTCTGCTCTGAGGCCGATGTAGATGGTTGACGTGATGTCTGATATTCCGGACGATCAAGTGATCCAGCGCAGCCTGTCAAGAATAATGTGTTTATTAATATTAGAAATATTTTTCTCATTGATTAATTTGAGTTACCCCCAATCACATCCATCCCCATTCCAGACAAATCGGCTTCGGGTTGGCAAGAACATTTTTGATTTCTTTTGCCTTTTCTACCATACCTCCCATCACTCACTCGATGAGAATCTCTTGCCTTACATACCTTGATCTCACCTGCATTGCATTTCAAATTGGCAGTTTGCGTTGATGAGGTTCGTTTATTCTTTTTTGTTTCGGACATGTCACCACCCGAGCTCGCACATCCTGATATTGCGAAACCCATGATAATAATCATAAAAAGTTTAATCATGTTCATTTTGTTGCCTTTAGATTTTTAATTAGTATATCCAACCAACTTAACTCATATGAAAATTTAAATCATCAAAATATTTTTTACCTAACTAAAAAGTCAAGATGCTCAAGATTTTCATTTGTTTTATATGAAAAATGCCACCATTCTAATTCGTAATATTCAAAACCGTATTTCTCAAGAACATTTTTTAAAAATATCCTATTGGATTGTTGCTTGGGCTTAATTTGATTATTAAAGGTATGGGATATTGGATCGAATAAATCATACGATGAACCCATGTCCATGTCTAAAAACTGATCTCCTTGTTTAGATGCAATTGTGAGATCAATTGTGTTTCCCCTGCTGTGACCTGATTTAGCAGCGATATATGGCCCAAGGAGTTCGCTCTTTTCTATATTTGGATAATAAAATCGCTTAGTAGATTGATCTTTAATATCTTTTGTCCATAGGATAAATTCATCTACGGCTCGTTGAGGTCGGTAACAGTCAAAGATTTTAAAAGTCATATTCTTTGAAGCAATCTCTAAATAAGCCTCCTTCAAGGCATGAGCAGCCTCTTTTCGAAGATAACATTTATTGGCTTGATATCCATCAATTCTCCTTCCCACGAAGTTCTCGCCACTATAATAACGTGCGTCAACGATTACCTCAGGGATGACTTTTTTTATATCAACAAAATCATCTGGAACAACAGTTGATAGTTTATTTTGATTGCTGCAAGCCAGAATAAAATACGAAGATAGAATCAGTGTTAAAAATTTATATCTCATCATCCCCACAACTCCGAAGAATAGGATAGTTTTCCTGATGTGGTGATCAAAGAAGGATCCACATCTTCTTTGAGAAAAAAAGGACCATCCAAATCCACGAAAGAAGCATCAGAAGCCAATAGGAGTGCTGGTGCCATTGACAATGAGCTGGCGATCATACACCCAAGCATAACAATTAAATTGCTCTCGCTAGCCTTTTTGATACATTCTAAGCCTTCTGTTAATCCTCCTGTTTTATCCAGTTTTATATTCACGCAATCATACAGTCCGATCATTCTCTTGATGTCATCAGACGTGTGAAAAGATTCATCCGCACATATTGGAATCAGATGATCAAACTCACTCAGGGCGTCATCCTCTCCTGCAGGGAGCGGCTGTTCAATTAAATCAACATTCATTTCATGTAAATCAGATTGCCAAACTTTTAACTGTTCAGCTGTCCATGATTCATTAGCATCAATGATTATCCTCACATGAGGCGCTACGGATCGAATTCTTGAAACAGACTCTAGAACAGATTTTGAATTTAATTTAATTTTTATAAGCTGGTGTTTTCCATAGGAAGTAACATCATGAGCCATGATTTCGGGTTTATCCAAACTTATTGTCATAGCCGTTTTGACGTTTTTAGGTTCCTCCCGCTTAAGTAGCTTCCAAACAGGCTTATCTTTAATTTTAGACTCAAGGTCCCACAACGCACAATCAACAGCATTTCTGGCCGCTCCAGCCGGTAACAATGTATTTAAATTAACGTTATCTGTTCCATTTTGCAGATCATTTTTGATTGCATCGATCTGCTCTAAAACACTTTCTACCGATTCACCATACCTTGCATAAGGCACAGCCTCACCTCTTCCTATAAGGCCCCCCTCGATTAACTCTACCGTCACAACCTCTGCTGAGTTTTTTGCTCCTCTGGAAATTCGAAAAGCCTTCTTGAGTGGAAATGATCTTGAACAGTAAGAAACTTTTCTCATCATTGATTCTTTTCCAATAAATTACTGACAAATTTTTCAATACCAGTTTTTAGTGGATCAAAAACAATAAGTCCTGTTTCTTTTTGCAATTCTTCGAATAAATATTGCCTCTCATCCTCCTCTACTTCTGAAGAGTTAATGGCGATACCTCTAAATTTTACTCTACTGTTCACTATACGTGCCGCATTAAGATTTGAATCTATGCATTCCATAATTCCGGGTAACGAAACATTTGCTAGACCTCTCATGTGCGTTCGAGTTGGCTCATGACACAAAACTAAATCGGTTGGTTGCGCACCATGAATGAGACCGAGACTCACACCTGCAAAGGATGGATGAAATAGCGAACCTTGACCTTCAATGATGTCCCAGTGAT
>PYIJ01420282.1_pt1 | contig 14816 bp, 14 predicted proteins | sample 3578051 | NCBI WGS metagenome assembly PYIJ01 (sample SAMN08408021, study PRJNA431606) | Marine metagenome isolate SA_KN192-05_S13_5m, whole genome shotgun... | biome: marine; feature: oceanic pelagic zone; material: water; isolation source: surface water sample, 0.2-0.8 um fraction ... | reverse complement strand
GAACCTTCGGCACCACGAGAGATTTTCGACGAATTGTTGGAATTAGGTATCTCGCCGAATTACCTTATTAACAACGCCGGATCCGCTGGCCCGGACTTTTTTGACGAAATTCCTTGGGAAGAACATCTGAACTATATGACGTTGATGCAAACCAGTGTCGCGGAGATGTGTCATCGCTTTATCCCCAAGATGCTAGAAAAGAAGTTTGGACGAGTCATAAATGTATCGTCAGTCGCGGGCAGAATATCAAGAGCGGGCGACTGTCATTATGGGCCGATGAAAGCTTATTTGGTGGCTCTGTCTGAAGCCCTGAATGCATCCACTCATAATCATGGGGTCAATGTCTCTGCACTTTGTCCGGGATTTACTCATACCGATTTCCATCAAGTTGGAGATTTAGAAGAGATGAAAGAGAAAACTCCAAAATTTATTTGGTACTCAGCTCAGACCGTGGTCGAGGAAGGGTTGCGAGCAGTAGAGAAAGGCAGGAGCATCCAAGTTTCTGGTCGCCTGTATCGATGGATTGATCCTCTTTTCCAATCCGTCTGGACGCGAAAGATCTTCCAAATGAATCGTCAGTGAAATCCGAGAGATTTTTTTCAGCAAATTGGCATAATGTGGTGAAGGAGGGGGGTTATGACAGGATCAGTATATTCTGACACTAACCGTCGGCTGCTTTTTGTTCTATCTAACTTGGCGATTTTTACGATCGGCCTTGGCCTAGCGGTAAGAGCATCTATTGCGGGCGATTTACAAGCGGATTTATTCGATCAGATAGACATAGCTCGATCGGCCACAATGGTAGGCGAAGTTCTGGCGGCCACATTCGCGGGATTCGCCATCACGCTATTATTTGGTTCGGCGATTGTGGATTTGGTCGGTATGCGGACGGTTCTGATCCTATCAGCGTTAGGATACGTCGTCGGCAGTATTTTTGTTTTGATGGCTACCTTAATTGATCCCTCACGATTAACTTATCAGTTGGTCTATGCGGGGTTTTTATTAACGGGTCTGGGCTGGGGAGGTGTTGAGGTTGCCACCAACCCGTTAGTAGCGACCATCTACAAAGAAGAAAAAACGCATCGACTAAATATACTGCACGCTTGGTGGCCGGCTGGGATAGTAATGGGTGGCCTAGTTGGAATCCTACTGACAACTTTAGATGTTAGTTGGAAAGCGAATCTTATTGTTTTGATGATTCCAGCGGTTCTACTGTTCGTATTGGTCACGCGGGCAGAATTCCCGGTGACTGAGAGAGTAGAGATGGGTGTTTCTTACAAAGAGATGTTCCATCAGCTCCTTCGCTCGCCAGGCTTTTTTATCTGGTTTTTTTGTATGATGGGGACCGTCACAGCAGAGTTGGCTCCGAGCCAATGGGTGGACCTGGCTTTAACTAATATTGTAGGCATGTCAGGTATCTGGGTTCTAATTTATGTGAACTCTATAATTTTTGCGGGCCGCCATTTCGCTGGATCTCTCGTCAACAGATTCTCGACACCGGGTCTTCTCTTCTTAGGTTGTCTTTTGGCTGCCCCAGGTCTTTATTTGTTATCGATCGCCGAAACGCCATTGTTCGCATTTTTTGCCGCCACCCTTTGGGCAATTGGCGTTTGCTACTTTTATCCCACTATGTTGGGTGCGGTCGCCGAGAGATATCCGGAGGGAGGCGCCCTAATGATAGGGTTGATGGGCTTCGCTGGGGGACTAGCCAGTTACTCTCTGCTTCCGTGGATGGGCGCTTTGTTTGATCAAGCAAAGCTAAAGGCTGCTGGCGGGCTTGATGCTTTTAACGCTCTTAGTAATGATCAAGCAACTGAGGTGATCCGAGTTGCGTCTGTAGAATCCTTTCAGATTGTTGCATTCATTCCTCTTATTTTGCTGCCGATTTTCGGTCTACTTTGGGCTCGAGAGAATGCCAAAGCGGCAGTAAACGAATAACGAGCTGAATTGAGTATGAATCGTCGAGAAATCTTAAAACTGTTGAGCATTTCCTTGGGAGCGAGTCTTACCCCCTCTATCGAGGCGGCAGCATTAAGCTTCAAGCCGAGGGCAAATAAGGTAGAAGGGTCTTGGACTCATGATCAAAGGGAAATTACACACATCTGCGTAGAATTAATTATGCCGCAGACGGAGACGCCAAGTGCTTTGCAAGTGGGAGTTGGAGATTTCATCGATTTCGTTGTTAATTCTTGGTTTACGAACGAGGAAAGAAAAAAATTTTTAAGAGGTCTGGATGAAATTAACAGGATCAGCGGGAAGAAATATGACAACGCTTTTTTATCTTTGTCAGAGGCGGAAAGGATAGAGTTATTGAATCAAATTGAGGCAAATGGCTCCGAAAACCGGCCGAGCAGAAAAGATAAGCTGGCGTATTCCTCGTTTTTGAAATTAAAAGAGCTGACGGTCGTTGGTTACTACACCTCGGAAATTGGGCTAAAGGCTGAAAGGGCCTATGTTCCAATGCCTGGAAGATACGATGGTTTTTTCCGTTTTGATCAAGTAGGAAAGCAATGGGCAAGTTAGCGAGAGACGGAGGGTACGACGCGATTGTGGTTGGCTCTGGGATTAGTGGTGGTTGGGCTGCCAAAGAGCTAACAGAGAAAGGCCTATCAGTACTCCTTTTAGAGAGAGGCAAGCCAATTACACACGGGATTGATTATATAGGAGAACACCAGCCGCCCTGGGAACGCGCAAACATGGGGCTTCGACCAAGAGATCTTTACGACTCTGAGTATCCGATTCAGTCCACCTCTTATGCGTTTGATGAAACCACTAGGCATTTCTGGAATAACGATGCAGAAAATCCCTACGACTTTAGGGAGGACAAACCGTTCCATTGGCTCAGAACTGACGTGGTGGGAGGACGTTCACTCTTGTGGGCAAGGCAGAGTTACCGCTGGAGCGATCTCGACTTTGAGGCAAACAAACGAGAGGGGATCGCCATTGATTGGCCTATTAGGTACCGAGACATAGCACCTTGGTATTCTTATGTAGAGAGGTTTATCGGTGTTAGCGGCGACGCTCAGGGTTTGCCAGAGCTGCCCGACGGCGAATTTCAAAAACCGATGGAAATGAACGTCGTTGAGAAGCACGTTGCGAAAAAGATCTCTAATGCTTTCCCAGGGAGAAAGATGTTCATAGGTCGCGTTGCGACGCTAACTGAACCACTTCACGGTCGCGCGCCCTGTCACTATTGTGGGCCATGTCACAGAGGTTGTTCTGGAGGGTCTTATTTCAGTTCATTGAGCAGTACGCTTCCGGCTGCAGAGTCGACCGGTAATCTGTCGCTTATGGCCAACTCTTTAGTTGAAAGCTTGGAATACGACGCGGTCTCTCAGAAAGTGACGGGTGTAAGAACAATCGACACTCAGACGAAAGAGAAAAATGTATACCGATCAAGACTGGTTTTTCTCTGTGCTTCAACAATCGGGTCGACGCAAATTTTATTGAACTCTTTCGCGGACGGAGAGGGACGAAGTTTCGCCAACGATAGTGATGCTCTAGGGCGTTATATGATGGATCACACATACAAAGCTGGTGCTCGGGGTATCATCCCAGGTTTTGAGGAATACTACCCTTACGGCTACAGACCAAACGGCATCTATATTCCGAGGTTTCGTAATTTATCAGGCGATGAAGGATTAGGGTTTTCGAGGGGCTATGGTTACCAAGGTGGCGCTGGCAGGATCGGTTGGGGGGAGAGATTAAAAAAACCAGGCTTCGGGGCGGATTTTAAACGAGAACTGAGAATACCTGGTCCTTGGTATATGAGTTTAGGTGGTTTTGGCGAAATATTGCCATACGCAGAAAATACCATGCGCCTTCATCCAAAAAAGCGAGATAGATTCGGAATTCCGCAAGTAACTTTTAGATTTGAATTTGGTGAAAATGAACGAAGACATAGGAAAGATTTAGTAGAGCAGGGTGTTAAAATGCTTGAGGCGGCTGGCGCCTCGCAAATTCAATCTTATAACGAGGAGATGATCGGAGGCGCGGCAATCCATGAGATGGGAACGGCGCGTATGGGCCAGGATCCACGGGAATCAGTGGTTAATGAACATAATCAAGTACACGCGGCAGACAACGTTTTTGTTACGGATGGCGCATGTATGACTTCAGCCTCTTGTGTAAACCCCTCGTTAACCTACATGGCGCTGACGGCTAGAGCGGCAGATTATGCAGTAAAACGTTTGCAGGCAGGCGATATATAAGTTGTGACCAAAAAAGTCGGCTTTTCAATTCTTCTCGTGTTCTTGCTTGGCGTTGGCGCTGCTGCCTATATCTACTGGGACCTTCTAAGGATCCTTTATCATCAGCCACAATTGTTCAGAGAGCCCCAACTAGACCCTCAGCCCAAACTGATAAAAGATGACTTAAGTGAGATCGCTATACTGAGTTTCTCTAAAACAAACGGGTACAGGCACCACGAGAGTATCGCGAAGAGCAAGGAATTTCTGGATGGCCTGGGTCGTGAAAACAATTGGTCTTTTTTTCATACTGAAGATTCTGGATTCTTTTTACCTGAAAATTTAGAACGTTTCGCACTGGTTTTTTTAAACCACAAGAGTGGAACGGTTTGGACAAAGGATCAAAGAGTGGCTCTGAGAAACTATTTGGAAAATGGCGGAAGTATCTTTGCGCAGCACGCAGCTGGAGGAGACAACGGATACGACTGGAATTGGTATAGAGATGAACTCATCAGAGCTCAATTCGTTGACCATCCGATGGTCAATCATATACAGCTAGCCTCTTTGATTCTCGAGAAACCCTCTCATCCGGTTTTATCAGGACTTCCCCAGGTCTGGCGAAGGGCGGACGAGTGGTACAACTTTGCCGAGAGCCCGAGAGCGAGAACAAACGTACTGATAAGAATTGATGAATCTTCATACGATCCTGAAAAAAGCCCAATGGGTGAGGACCACCCAATGGTATGGTGGCATCAAGTAGGTGAAGGACGGGTCCTATACAGTGCGTTGGGTCATACAACCGCGACCTACGATGAGCCAGAGTTCAAGATTTTTATAAGAAATAGTATTCTGTGGCTTGTAGGGGAGAGTTAAACAAGATTTAGGGGGAGAGAAGATGGACTTTGATATACCACCCAGGTTGCAATCATATCTAAGTGAGCTCGACGACTTTATCGAATCAGATATAAAGCCGCTAGAAAACCAAGACGATAATATTCGTTTTTTTGACCACCGGAGAGAGGATGCTCGAACAGACTGGGAGAGGAATGGGTTGCCCAATGAGGAGTGGGAGGAGTTACTCGTAAAAGCAAAGCGGTTAGCTGATGCCGCTGGCCATTACAGATATCCCTTCCCAAAGGAATATGGCGGTAAAGAGGGAACTAATCTCGATATGGCCATAATTCGAGAGCATTTGGCAGTCAAAGGATTGGGTCTGCACAATGATTTACAAAATGAGCATTCCATTGTCGGCAACAATGTCGGTTTATTGTTAATGATAGAGTATGGGACAGATGAGCAGAAAAAAGAGTGGATTGACGCACTAGCTGAAAGCAAAGCAGGTTTTGCGTTCGGGATCACCGAGCCTGAACACGGCTCTGATGCCACTCACATGGAGACTCACGCCGAGAGAGATGGTGATGAGTGGGTGATAAACGGAGCGAAGACCTGGAACACAGGTATTCATAAAGCGAAATACGATCTAATTTTTGCGCGGACTGATGGTAAAGCTGGAGATGGTAAAGGCATTACAGCATTTCTAACGCCCACGGATAGCGAGGGCTTTAAGATAGAGGAAATGATGTGGACTTTTAATATGCCCACTGATCATGGCCGTATTTCCTTGAAAGATGTTCGCGTGCCGCATTCAGCCATCTTTGGAGGTGAAGGAAAGGGACTGCAAGTCGTACAGCATTTCTTTAATGAGAACCGAATCAGGCAAGCGGCATCCTCCTTAGGTGCTGCGCAGTTTTGCATTAATGAATCTATCGAATACGCGAAACATAGAGCGCCTTTTGGAAAGCCTTTATCAACAAATCAAGGGATCCAGTTTCCTTTGGTAGAGCTCCAAACCCAATGTGAAATGCTAAGGGCCCTAATTCACAAAACTGCTTGGCAGATGGATGAATATGGTGCCTTTTCGGTCTCGGATAAGGTTTCAATGTGCAATTACTGGTCTAATCGCCTTTGTTGTGAGTCTGCTGATCGTGCTATGCAGGTGCATGGTGGTTTGGGTTACTCAAGGCATAAACCATTTGAACATATTTACAGGCATCACAGGCGATACCGCATAACGGAAGGCGCAGAGGAAATCCAGATGAGGAGGGTTGCCGGTTACCTGTTTGGTTTTATGAATCAGCGTGCTCCAAAAGGGGTAGACGAGTAAAACCATAGCAATGGTTATGAATGAGAAGAATTCCAGCTCAGAGAATAATGGGCGCTCTGAAGCAATCTTCGATCTTTTAAAAACTGTCCTCATTCGTGAGATACCAGGATTTTTGGAATTGCGTTCGCTGGATAGGCTCTCGGGGGGTGCTAGCCAAGAGACCTATTGTATTGAGTTATTAACTCAAGACGGTACGTTGAGATTGGCGATGCGGCGGGCCAGTGGTGGGGAGCAAAGAGAAATATCGGCACAATATCCAGGGCTAGCAACGGAGGCGTTGTTGATGCGCAAAGCGTCAGCCGCAGGTGTCCCCGAGCCTGAGATTCTATATGTGCTTGAGCCTGAAGATCGTTTAGGTGATGGCTTTATTATGAGCTGGCTCGAGGGGTTTACGCTCGGGGCGCAAATAGTCAAGGCGCCAGAGCTTGAGATAATTCGACCAAAACTCGCCTTTCTTTTTGGCGAGACGTTGGCTCGGATACATGGCATTGATGTCGAGAAAACAGGCCTGAAAAATCACTTACAGTCAGTGAGTCCGCGCGAGTACGTTGAACAAACCTGGGACAGATATAAAGCCTTTGGGACTGCACAACCGATGATCGACTTTACAGCAAGATGGTTGCTTGAAAATCTGCCGGCTGATTATTGTCCAGCCCTGGTTCACAATGATTATCGGAATGGCAACATCATGGTCGACGAAAGCGGTGTTGTAGCGGTCCTTGATTGGGAAGTCGCCCACATTGGTGACCCGATGAGGGACCTCGGTTGGATGTTATGTCATTCCTGGCGATTTGGTAGGTCTGAATTGCCGGTTGGAGGTGTTGGTCAGATTGAAGATTTTGTCTCTGGTTATGAATCTGTTTCTGGGACCAAAGTTGATCCGGAGAGGTTATTATTCTGGCAAGTCTTTGGCTCGTTTTGGTGGGCCGTTGGATGCTTGTCTATGGCTGAGCATTATCGGACGGGTCCAGACAAAACCGTTGAACGCCCAGCAATCGGCCGAAGGAGTTCGGAATGTCAGATTGATTGCGTCAATTTGTTAATTCCGGGATTTGCTGACGTGGTCACTAATTCAAAGACCGAGGAACCTGATCAGATGCCCTCTAGCGAGGAGCTTTTGAAAAGTGTTGTTGATTTTCTTCGTGGTGAAGTTATGTCTGCGACTGAAGGAAGGAATCGTTTCTTGTCACGAGTAGCGGCAAATTCCCTTGACATAGTGCTTCGAGAAAGACAGCTTGGCGCGATAGCGCTTGAAAACGAACGTGAGCGATTAAAAATACTGCTCAATGAGGATTCAGATCAGCGATCACTGAACGACCTTAGATGGGATTTAGTCCATCGTTTGCGTGACGATTATAAAGCTCTTGACCAAGAACTGTTGCAGTTCCATCTTCGTTCTACTGTCGTCAATCAAATCGCGATAGATCAACCCAAATATCCTGGTTTCGCGGAGGCATTACAATCGATTAAGAAGGGAGGAGTCTGATATGGGAAAATTAGAAGGCAAGGTCGCAGTAATCACTGGAGGTATTAGTGGTATTGGTAGATCAACCGCTGAAAGATTTCTAGCTGAAGGCGCAAGAGTTGTTGTATCCGATGTTAACGCCGATCGGGGGTCTTCAGTGCAAGAAGAATTTAAATCCCGAGGGGCTGATCTTGAATTTATTAGCGCTGATGTCGCAAGTGAATCCAGCCAATCTGAGCTTTTTGAGCAAGTTGTCGATAGGTATCAAAGCCTCGACATTGTGGTCGCTGCTGCGGGAATTTCATCCGCAAACTATGTGAGCGGAGAGGTAAGGCCAGTCGGGGAGGATCCAGAGGAAAATTTTCTTATTAATCGCCCTTTATCGGATTGGCAGAGAGTTATTGATGTGAATCTCACCGGTGTCGCCATAACTGACAAGCTCGCGGCGAATCACATGTTGCGACTAGACAGAGGGGGCTGCATTGTAAACATCGCCTCGATAGCGGCGCATGTTCCCTTGGCTGGAGCAGCAGACTACTGTGTCTCGAAATCCGGTGTGGTGATGCTAACCAAAGTTTTTGCAACGGAACTTGCCTCTACAAAAGTTAGGGTTAATGCGGTCGGTCCTGGCTTCATTGAAACTCCAATGACTGCAAGTATCAGGCAGTCACCGGAATGGCAGGCGATGGTCATGCAGTTGACTCCAATGCAGCGATTCGGTCAACCGAATGAGATTGCCAATGCAGTATTATTTTTGGCGTGCGAGGAATCCAGCTATTTCACGGGCCAAACGCTTTTCCCTAATGGCGGAATGAACGTCAGTTAGGCATGAAATCGTCCTGATAGGCGCTGAGACTTGCCTGGCCTCCGGTGTGCAAGAAAACAATATCGGTCGACTGATCGAAGGCGCCAATATTGATTTGGTCGATGAGGCAGGCGGCGGCTTTGCCCGAGTATACGGGGTCTAATAAAATACCCTCCAAGCTCGCAAAGAGCCGAATTGCATCCAATGTTTCTTCGTTGGGAATTCCATAGCCCTCGCCGAAGTAGGCGTGATTGACCAAAATATTATCCTGATCCAGAGGTCGGTTTTTAGAGGGGAAAAGTTCCCGCATTTTCTCAAGAATGTCCGAAATACGAGATTTTAGGGCTGAAGGGTTTTCATGGAACACGTTTGTACCAAGAATTTTTGCTTTGTGTTCTAGAAGCTCTGCGCCGAACATCAAGCCCGCTTGCGTTGCCGCGCTAGCAGACGCATGCACAATATCGGTTACACGAAAATTAGCCTGATCTGTAATTTCCTGAAATGCGTGAGCATAGCCCATTGCCCCTATCGGACTCGATCCTCCGGGTGGTATCTCATAGAAGATTTTTCCCTCTTTATTAAGTAGCTCTATAGTTCTGTCTCGACTCTTTTCCAGCTCATCTAGTGGAACAATCGTTAAATTTGCGCCCAAGATTTCATTTAAAAGAATGTTGCCATTGGCTCCATAGTTGGTCGTGGAGTTTCTAACTCTCTCAGTTAATAGCAGGTGGCAATCGATTCCGAATTTAGCGCAGGCCGCCGCGGTTTGCCTCGCGTGATTAGATTGTACGGCCCCATAGGTGATGATTGCCTCTGCATTTTTTGCTATCGCGTCTGCTAGGAGGAATTCGAGCTTTCTTGTTTTATTACCACCGGTGGCAAGTCCCGAGCAGTCATCCCGTTTGATCCAAATCCTGGGCCCGTTAAGTTCGCTACTTAAGCGATCAAGAGATTCTAGCGGTGTAGGCCAGAATCCAAGTTGCTTCCTGGACAAGTCACTGCTCCAGTGCTCTGCCATCCTTTCTCTAATTTTGTTCTGCGCCAGTGAAGTGTTAGTCATTGTTAGCGTCTCGAGTTTATCGGCCTAGAGTTGTGCACCTAGGCGGGTTATACAATTCTGGGCAGCTTTGATTCCCTGATTGATATGCTTTCGGCTAATAACTCGTTTCCTCATCGGTAATTTAACCAGGGATTGAATTAGTCCAGCGTTGAACGCGTCCCCGCAACCGGTGGGATCTTTTATCGCTCCCTTAAAACTAAAAGAGTATCGGCTCGTTACGCCACCATTCCTAACTGTTATTGGCTTTTCTCCATCCGTAATGATGATCGTCTTGATTTCCGATATGTCACGACTCATGAATTTTGCCTCGTAAGCATTGCCGATAAACCAATCCCAGGAATCCGATAACTCAGCAATGTCATTTTGAGAGAGTTGGTCTAAATATTGGCCTGGGTTCCAGATTATAAGGGGACGTCTTTTAAGCTTTTTGAAATAAGCGAGCGTGATTTTTGTAAGAGTATGCGGAAAAGGGGCGCAAATCAGGATTTCCACATTTTTTAATTTTTCTTGCAAAGATAAGAGATGTCGCTCCCAGGTTTTGGCTCTAATCGAAGGTCCAGGATAGAACGCGGTGAACTGCTCGCCCTGTGAATCTGTTATTACAAAGCCACGAGATGTCTTCCCTCGCACGCGAATAATCCCATTTAAGGGTACTCCCTTTGATCCGAGACGCTCCACGTAGGGTGCATCGTCTTGCTTCCCAGATATGCTTAAAAGAGTCGAAGCTACGCCAAAATAGGAGAGTCCGATGGCTATGTTTGCGCCGCACCCCCCAAATCTGTTGATTGGTGCATTTATCTTTAGGTTCAATGAATTTTTAGTATCAACTTTCCTCATGCCGCGAGTAGAGGAAATTTGGTCATATGCGATGGATCCTAGCACCGCTATTTTTTCAGTCCGGTCACGCATTTTTTTCATTGAGCACGCGCTTGAGTGCTTTAGCGAGGTAGTTCAGCCTTTTCCTCCAGGGAATGACTCTACTGTTACGAATCTCTGAGATTAGTGAGTATAGGCGAGGATAACCTCTCAGTTGATTCTCAAATTTGGGAGACACTTTCAAAAGGCAGAAAGCGGAAATTGCAAAGAAAACTATGCTGGGCGAGAAGGGCAAGAAGATAGCTACAACACCTGTGATAAAGAATATGATCGATAGGACGCCCAAAAGGCCTTTTGTAAGCATATCGAAAACGCACTGTCGGCTTTACCTTAAGCATAGGGAACTTATAGAAATTTTTGAACAGGAAAAAATTTCCAGCAAGCGTCTTATGCTAGGCTGCGACTTAAGAAGTGCGGCGTGTTTCAATGTTAAAGATAGAGATCTTCTCAGACGTAATTTGTCCCTGGTGTTTTATTGGCAGTAAACGAATAAGAAGAGTCATTCATGATGAAATGCTAGACGGTATAGAGATCGTCCACAGACCGTACCAATTATCTCCAAGGCTTCCCAAGGAAGGCCGAGAACGTCGGCAAGCTACGAAAACCCGTCATGGTGATAACCACGATTCAGCTGAGATGCCCGAACACTTGTTTCAAGAGGCGAGTGAAGAGGGAATTGAGCTCAACTATGAAAAGATCCAATATGTTCCAAACACAGAAAACGTTCATTTGCTCATAGAGCGAGCGCGTCAGATCGACCGCGCAAACGAACTTGTCGATCTTTTTTTTGAGGCTTACTTCTCTTCGGGCCTCGATCTCAGGGAGGATCAGTTGTTGATAGATATTGGAACTAGTATTGGTTTGACTGTTGAGGATGTAACTGGGGCAATAAAATCCCCAGTTCACAAAAAGGAGCTGGTGAACCAACGAGAGCGAGCCGAGGATTTTGGTATTTCTGGGGTGCCTGGCTTTTTACTTGATAATCGTTACGTGATCCCGGGCACACAAAGCGCGGAAACTTTATCTCAAATTTTGCGTAGAGTTCTGGAGAAAGTAGCCTAAAATCCCAGAAAGTCTGGAATTTAATAGGTCTAGAGGCGAGGAATAAGGTGAGTGGGTTTTTTTCAAAAGTTGCTGTCGTGGCGAGCCGAAGCAGCATAATAATAAAAGACAGCATTGTCTTAGTGTCAAAGCATCTCTCCTCCCATGGGGTCTCGGTTTATTTGGATGATCCAACTGCTGTTCTGTTCCCCGATTTAACCACTGAGCGACTATCTACCGAAGAGCTTGGAGAAATGGATTTGGTTGTCGTTGTCGGCGGCGACGGGAGTATATTAGGTTACGGGAGGACACTTTCCGCTGATTCAACACCAGTGGTAGGGGTGAACAGGGGCGGTTTAGGATTCTTAGCCGCTATTTCTCCCGATCAGATAGAAGAAAAATTTGCCGAGATACTCGCAGGCGGTTATTTAGTAGAAGAGCATTTTTTAATTCAGGCTGAAGTCGTAAGAGCAGGAGAAACGGTTGCGTGCCAGACAGCCCTGAATGATGTTGTGTTAGATACTGGTCGATCTGCTCGCATGTTAGAGTTTGAACTTTGGATAGACGATGCTTATGTCTATAACCAAAAATCAGACGGGTTGATTATCGCCACCCCCACGGGGTCGACGGCGTACTCTCTCTCGGCAGGAGGCCCAATCATGCACCCCTCCCTCGATGCTCTCGTAATCGTTCCGATGTTTCCTCATACCTTGACGTCTAGGCCTCTTGTTGTGCCCAGTGACAAGACCCTTAGGGTCAAGCTTTTGGAAAGTGTGGACGACGAGCCGCAAGTTAGTTGTGATTCGCAGGTGCACGTCCCTCTTGAATCAGGTGACGAGCTCATCGTCCAAAGGTTGGCTGCACCGCTGAGGCTTTTATATCCTAGGGAGCACAATTTTTACGAAGCGTGCAGAAGCAAGCTAGATTGGGGCAGTCGACTTGGGGACCGCTCAAAGAACAGCTAATTTCGTGAATAAGCTAAATCTTGGGGGCTATCTACGTCCATAACGATCCCGTAGTCATCGACAGAGATATTCTTGACGTCTTTCTCGTGGCTGGAAATTATCGCTTTCGCCCCAACGTCTCCCTGTATGGAACCAAGAAGAGGAAAAAGATCTTTCGAGAATCCAACCGGATGTCCGACGTCCGGACGTTTTTCAGCTTCTGCAGTGGTCTTTAATTCCGGCGTTAAAACAGGTCGAAGAATCTTCGGTTTTTCCGAAATAGCAACTCGCTTTAGCTCCTCCAAAGTTTCCTGTCGAATGAAAGGCATATCCAGAAACCCTAGAAACCCGAAGTCCCAAGCCAGGCTCGAGAATCCGCGAGCGATAGTATGACCCATACCAAGTTCGGCCTTTTCGAACCGAATAACCTCGTCTTGTTCGCGAGCGCGAAAGCTAGGCGCTAGTTTTTCGAGTTCATCGTCCGGCCTAATAACAATTCTCAAACGATCAAAAGCCATTTGATAGAGGTTGATTGTTGTTCCGGCTAGAGTGTTCCCCCCGAGCTCTGTAACTCTCTTATCTTTACCGAAGCGTTTCGAAAAACCAGCTCCGGCTAAAACCACTCCAACATCCACGATGAAATATCAATCTATGAGTAAACTGCTATTTTAGTGTTATCGGATGGCGCTGCTTTTTTCGCCGAGAGCCCACGTTCATAAGTGATTTCGGCCATGACGGAGACAGCGATCTCGGCAGGTGTTTTGCTGCTGATGGAGATTCCAATCGGGGCATGGAGTCTCTCGATAGACTCTTGCAGTACGCCTAATTCAATCAGCCGTTCTCTGCGTTTTGCGGAAGTTCTCTCTGAGCCCATAGCACCTATGTAGAAAGCTGGGGTGTTGAAAGCCTCGATTAATCCCATGTCGTCGATTCTGGGGTCATGGGTTAGCGCTATGATTGCGCAGGCTTCATCTTTCACATATTGCTTTATAGCATCATCGGGCATTTCGCAGACTTTGCGGACTCCTTCTATTTTCAGACTGTTCAATACTTCCTCGCGCGGATCACATAGGATTACGCCGTAATCGAGCATTTTTGCGATCTCTGCCACATAAACACTTACTGCTCCTGCTCCGATTATAAAGAGTTGATTCATAGGACCGATTGTATGTTCCATCGTCATGCTTTCCTCATCCCATTGGAGGGATTGAGGAATCTCGCTGTGATTTATCGCTCTCTTGCCTCTTTTCAGCTCTACACGTCTGGTAACCCAGCTTCGTTTGTTCAGTCGGTCTAGAATTTGATGTATTTCTGCAAGTTCGGCCTTCGAATTCTCGAGTGGTTCGATGACGATATCCAGGCTACCACCACAGGGGAGATTAAACTTCTCTGCCTCCTCTAAAGTCTCGCCATAGCGGTGAAATGCCGGCCCTTCGAACGCAATTGATCTCTCGATCAGTTTTTCAATCAGGTCCTCTTCCACACACCCGCCAGACAATGATCCAACTGTCTCTCTCCCCGATGTACAGGCAAAAAGAGATCCCTCGGGCCTAGGTGACGACCCCCACGTTTTCACTACCGTGGCAAGCCAGCACTTTTTATTGTTGGAAAGCCATAGATCGAGGGTCTTTAAGACTTCTTTATTAAGTGCTTCCATTTAAATTTTTTTAACCAATACGCCGTTATGTTACTTCATTTTCGAAGTAAAGGTGTTTTAGCCTTCACCTATTCAATCCGGTGTCTCTTATGTGGATAATCAGAAGTCGACGCTTAATATGAATTCGAAAAATTAAACATTGAAGGGTGATTTTGTGAAAGAAGGACAACCCAAGACCATACGCTTAGTTGATTACGAAGCCCCCGGCTATGTGACTCGCGAGACTGATCTAACCTTTGATATCAAGGCGGGAGAGACCAGAGTTTATTCTTCGCTGAAGGTCGAGAGAAACAAAGTTGGTGATTCCGAAATTTTCTTATCCGGCAATCAGGCTGACCTAATATCTGTCAAACTTGATGGGCGTGTTTTGCTGGGCAATGAATACGAATTGTCTGAGGAAGGATTGAGGATTTCTGGCCTATCGGATGAAAGCATCATCGAAATAGAAACATCAATTTGTCCTGAGAGAAACACTTCCTTGGAAGGGCTCTACAAGTCAAGCGGTATGTACTGCACTCAGTGTGAAGCAGAAGGATTTCGAAACATTACTTTTTATCAAGATCGGCCTGATGTGTTATCGAAATTTACGACGACTATCATCGCTGATAACAATGAAT
>PYIJ01482726.1_pt1 | contig 14838 bp, 15 predicted proteins | sample 3578051 | NCBI WGS metagenome assembly PYIJ01 (sample SAMN08408021, study PRJNA431606) | Marine metagenome isolate SA_KN192-05_S13_5m, whole genome shotgun... | biome: marine; feature: oceanic pelagic zone; material: water; isolation source: surface water sample, 0.2-0.8 um fraction ... | reverse complement strand
TTAAAACTAATTAATTTTAGTACCATTAAGTTTTGGCAACAATAAGCCCCTCAAAAGAAGTTAATAAACTTTATGATAAATTATTAGGTTATTTTAATCCTAAAGATCAATCATTTATTAATAAGGCTTTTCAATACGCTTACGATGGCCATTCAGGACAAAATCGAAAATCTGGTGAGCCATATATTACCCATCCCATGCACGTTGCTATATATTTAGCTGATTTAAATTTTGATAAAGAAACTATAGCTGCAGCACTGCTTCATGATTTAATTGAAGATACTGATACTACTTACAATGACTTAAAAGATCACTTTGGTGAGGAAGTAGCTGACATTGTTGATGGAGTTACGAAACTTGATAAGATAAAATATAATTCCAACGAAGAAGCAAAAGCTGATGCAATTAGAAAAATGGTTATTGCAATGTCCAAAGACATCAGAGTTTTAATACTAAAATTGGCTGACAGGTTACATAACATAGAAACAATTGAATACCACACCGACTGGAAGCAAGAAAAAATAGCAAGTGAAACATTATATGTTTACGCACCTCTCGCACATAGGTTAGGTCTACAATCAATTAAACATGTTTTAGAAGATGTATCTTTCAAAATATTGCATGCTAATCAAGATGCAGAAATCAAAGAGATGATTACAGAAACAAACCCAGATAGAGAAACACAAATAGATCAAGCAATTAATATTATTAAAACATTACTTAACGATAACTCCATGTCAGCAGAAGTATATGGAAGACCCAAGCACAACTATTCAATATATAAAAAAATAATTAATAATGGATTAACTTTTAATGAAATTAACGATTTAATTGGTATACGCATAACTACAGACGATGTAAAAAATTGTTATACAATTTTGGGTTTAATACATGCTAATTTTCAACCAGTTTTAGGTAGGTTTAAAGATTTTATATCTATGCCTAAATTCAATTTATATCAAAGTTTACATACAACAGTATTAACAGATGATGGTACAAAAATGGAAATACAAATAAGAACACATGACATGCACTATCGAGCTGAGTATGGTGTTGCTGCACATTGGAAGTATAAAGAAACACCATCTGATGATTTAACTTCTTGGACCAATCAACTATCTGATATTTCCAACGAATACCCAGATCCAAATGAATTTTTGCAACATATGAAATTAGATTTATACGAAAATGAAGTTTTCTGCCTTACACCTGAAGGAGATGTTATCTCTCTTCCGCAAGGTTCATCTCCAGTTGATTTTGCCTTTGCTATTCATACTCAAGTCGGTGAAAAATTAATTGGAGCAAAAGTTAATGGGAAATTAGTAAATTTCAGTAGTGTTCTTAAATCTGGTGATACTATCGAGATATTAACCAGTAAAGATAAAGAAAAAGGCCCATCGAGAGATTGGTTAAATATTGTTAAAACTTCCAGAGCACGTTCAAAAATTAAACAATGGTATCAGAAACAGATGAAGAATGAAGATATTCAAAAAGGTAAAACAATGCTAAATTCTTGGTTAGATGATAATCATGAAGTCTTAGAAACAACTTCAAAAGATCAAATGATGGATGAACTTCTTTTAGAATTAAAATTACCTAATTTGGAAACATTGTATCAAAATTTAGGCAATGGAACAACTGGAATAAACTCAATAAGTAACCGAATTAAAAAAATTGTTTTTCCAGGAGAAATTTCTGTTGATGATGATCTATATTCTCCAGAGATAAAAGAGGATGGCAGGTCAGACCTTGTTATTGTTGAAGGCTATGACGATATAAAAGTAAGGATGGGAAAATGTTGTGTTCCAGTACCTGGTGATGATATTTTAGGTTTTGTAACAATTTCTAACGGTATAGCAATACATAGATCTGATTGTTTAAATGTAAAAATTGATTCAAAACAAGGTGAAAGAATAATAGATGTAAGTTGGGGTTACACAGGTAATACTGGCATAATTGTCTGGCTCGAAATTGAAGCAATTGATAGACCGTACTTATTAAGAGATGCAACAATAGCTATTTCTGATAATGGAGGCAATATACTTGTTGCTAAGTCTGTCACAAGTAGTAAACGTATTGTAAATCTAATATTCCAAATTGAAATAAGCGATAATGATCAATTAGATGCAATAATAAAAGACTCTAAAGACATAGAAAATGTTTTTGATGCTTCAAGAATTTTTCCAGGTAGAACATGAGCGCTATTTTAAATACATTTACTAGTTTCACTACATCTAATTGTTATATAATTAAGCCTTTTAATGATGATAAATGTTTTATTATAGATCTTCCGCCAGATTTAGATCCAGTACTTAATTTTGTCAAAGAAAATAATCTCTCAATTGCCGGAGCTTTGTTAACACATGGCCACTATGATCATGCTCTCGGTTTACAGAATTTTGATGGTCAAGCATATATTAATCTTGATGATGAATTCTTAGCAAGAAATCCACATGAACAGATAAGGTCTTTATTAGGTCAGAATGTTGATATCAAAGAATATAAAGGTGATCTAAATTCAGTAGATAATTTAATATCTGATCATATTAATGTATATAAAAATCCTGGTCACACAAAAGGAAGTGTATCTTATGAATTTCCAAATGAAGGAATAATTTTTACCGGTGATTTTGTTTTTAAAGACAGTATTGGAAGAACTGATCTATTTTCAGGGTCTAGTGATGAAATGGTTAACTCTTTAAAAAGTACGTTTTTTAATTTTGATGAAGATTTCGAAATACATCCTGGTCACGGACCATCGGGTAAAGTTAAAAGTATAAGAAATAATAATGAATTCATTAAGGTGTTGGTAAATGATTGATCAAGTTAAAGGTACTCAAAATATTTCTGATGACGATGCTTTGAAGTATTTATATATTCACAATCTTTTTATAAATAAATTTAACGACTGTGGTTATAGATATATACAAACTCCTTTACTTGAATACAAGGAACTTTTTAATAAATCGATAGGGGAATCATCAGAAATTGTAACAAAACAGATGTATGAACTTACAGATAAAGGTGGAAGAGATTTAGTCCTTAGACCAGAAGGTACCTCAAGCATTGTTAGATATCATTCAGAATTCAATAAGAACATGACAAATAAATATTCTTATTTTGGACCAATGTTTCGTTATGAAAATCCACAGAAAAATAGATATAGAGAATTTAATCAAGCAGGTCTAGAAATAGTTGGAGTAATAGATATTTTCTCTGATTTTCAAATAATCAATGATTCTTTTAATTTTGTGAAAGAGTTAATACCTGAAACAAAGTTAAAGATTAACACTATTGGTAATATTTCAGATCGCGAACATTATATTAAAATTTTGTACGAATACTTTAAAAGCAACAAAGATGTCTTGTCTAAGGAAAGTCTTGAAAAATTAGAATCTAACACTTTAAGAATATTAGATTCTAATAATCCGATTGATAAACAAGCTATTATTAATGCTCCAAAAATTACAAATTATATAAATCAAAATTTAAAAGAAGATTTTACTAATTTATTACAAATCTTAAACAATGTTGGCATTGATTATGTTGTAGATGACACGCTTGTGAGAGGGCTTGATTATTATAATGATTTAACTTTTGAATTTGTTACTCCCGACAATGTAGTAGTTGGAGGTGGAGGTAGGTATGACAAATTAGCAGAAATGTTAAATATCGGAAAATTTAATGGAGTCGGTGTTGCATTTGGTGTTGAACGAATTATGAATAATATACAGGTCCCTAAAGATCATCCTAAGTATTATTTATTAGGGTCAGATTTAAATAAAATGGCAAAATATTCCAATGAACTTGATAAACATAATATTAACTACAGCAAACCAGCAAGATTATCAAAAGATAATTTACAATTTAAAGACGCTAAAAACCAAAATGTATTGTATTTAATAAATACAGATGAAGATACAATAAAGAACTTAATAACTAATGAAACTAAAGATTTTAAAATAGAGGTAATTCTTGAACATTAATCAGATTGAAAACTACAAAGATGGAGATCAAGTTAAAGAGTTAACTGGTTGGGTAGATAATATCCGTGACCATGGAGGACTAACTTTTGTAGACTTGAGAGACTTTACTGGAATAGTTCAACTTGTTTTTGATAAAAGTAGTGAAATAGATACGAAGTTAAAAAACGAGTATTACATAGCAATTGATGGAACATTTAAAAAAAGAGATGAGTCGTTGATAAACAAAAAAATATATTTGGGAGATTCAGAAGTAGATGTATCAAATTTAAATATTATCAGTTCAAGTAAGACATTACCTTTTCAAATAGAAAAAGATATTGAAACCGATGAAAATATAAGACTTAAATATAGATATTTAGATCTTCGTAGAGAACCAATGAAAGTAAACATCGTTACAAGATCAAATACATTTAAAAGTATAAGATCTATTATGAATGATTTAAATATATATGAAATAGACACACCGACACTTATAAAATCTACTCCCGAAGGTGCTAAAGATTTTCTAGTTCCATCACGAAAATCACCTAGTAAATTTTATGCCCTTCCACAGTCACCTCAAATGTATAAGCAATTATTTATGATGTCTGGATTCCCTAATTATTATCAAATAGCTAAATGTTACAGAGATGAAGATTCTAGAAAAGATAGACAGCCCGAATTTACACAGTTAGATTTGGAATTTTCAGATGCTAGCCCTTCACTAGTAAAAACAAACGTAGAAAAAATTGTTCAGCATATATTCACAGATGCATACGATTGTAAAATTAATATACCTTTTAATTCACTCTCTTATATTGATTCTATGAATATGTACGGTACGGATAAACCTGATCTCCGAATTGTTGAAACTCTAGTAGATATTACTGATATTTTTGCATCTACTGAAATAAATTTTTTAAGTGATATTTTAAAATCAGGTGGATTAATTAAAGCCCTTCATACTTCAGATATATTAACTCGTAAACAAATAGATACGATAGATAGTGATATTAAAGAACTAGGATCTAATGGATTAGGCTGGTTCAAAATTGAAAATGGTGAGATAAGCGGACCTCTAGCTAAATTACTTAATGACAATGAAAATAAACAAATTCAAGAATTTGGTACAGGAACTCTACTGTTTCAAGCAGGTGAACTTAATTCAATCGGTCAATATTTAGATATTATTAGAAGAACTCTTTTTAAACCATCTTCTGATGAAACTTATTCATTTGTATGGATCGAAGATTTTCCTTATTTTGAATACGAAAATGGTGATTTGCAACCCTCACATCATCCTTTTACTTCCCCTAAAGATGATGTAGTGTTTAAAGATGACCCTATAAAGGCAACAGCCTTACATTATGATTTAGTTTTAAACGGTGTCGAATTAGGTTCTGGATCTCAAAGAATAAATAGTCCAGAAATTCAGACACTTGTATTAGAAAAATGGGGACTAAGTCAAGAAGAAATTGATGAAAGGTTTGGATGGTTTATTGAAGCTTTGTCTTATGGTACGCCAGTCCATGCTGGATTTGCGATAGGAATTGATAGATTAGTAGCTGAAGTGTTAAATCAGCCATCAATAAGAGATGTAATACCTTTTCCAAAAACACAATCAGGACTCGATCCATTGACAAGCGCACCAGCAGATATAGATGAAAAGTTATTAGAAGAATATAACCTTAAATATGTAAATAAAGATGAATAGTAACGATATAAGAAACAGCTTTCTGACGTTTTTTGAATCTAAAGGTCATAAAATAATTCCATCATCTTCATTAATTCCTCATGATAACTCCTTGTTATTTACCGCAGCAGGAATGGTGCCGTTAAAAGATTTTTTTCTAGGTAATAAAACTCCTGAATCTCCAAATATGGTCTCATCTCAAAAATGTATACGAACTATTGATATAGATATAATTGGAGACACTGATAGACATTTATCATTCTTTGAAATGCTTGGAAATTTTAGTGTTGGTAAATATTTTAAAGAGGAAGCAATAAAGTATTCGTATGAATTCATAACCGAAGTACTTAAAGTAGATAAAGATAAATTATGGTTTACTGTTTACAAAAACGATGACGAGGCATATGAAATATGGAGTGACGTTATTGGTATTCCTGAAAATCGCATACAGAGAGGTGACGAAGATAATTTTTGGCATATGAATATACCGGGTCCTTGTGGACCATGCTCTGAAATTTTTATAGATAGAGGTAAAAAGTACGGTAAAGATGGTGGACCTATCGGCGGTGGAGAGGACAGGTTTATTGAAATTTGGAATCTTGTATTTATGGAATCAATACAAGACGAACCTTTCCAAATAGTTAACGAACTTCCCGATAAAAACATTGATACAGGTATGGGATTGGAACGTATTTCAATGATTTTGCAGAATAAAGAAAATTTATTTGATACAGATTTATTTCAACCCCTTTATAACGAATTAATTAAAAATACTGATAATTCAGATGAAAAGTATGAAAAAATAATAATTGATCATATTAAATCATCAACATTTATGATATCTGACGGTGTTGTACCGACAAATGAAGGAAGAGGGTATGTATTAAGAAGATTAATTAGAAGAGCAATTAGAGCATACAATCAGTTAAACAATACATCTTCAAGCTTAGATTATTTGATTGAAATTGTGATTGATATATATAAAGATTCATATCCAGAATTACAAAGTAACAAAGATAAAATAATCAAACTTTTCAAAAAAGAAGAAAAGGTATTTCAACAAACATTGAATAAAGGAATTCAAGAGTTAAATTCAATGATAGATACTAATAAGACTGTAACATCTAAAGATGCTTTCTATTTATTTGAAACTTTTGGATTTCCTTTTGAACTTACAAAAGAGATCTCAAAAGAAAATGATGTTGATATTGATGAAAATGAATTCCATAAGCTTTATGATGAGCACAAGATGAAATCAAAATCTAACAAAAACAAAGATTCCGATTTGATTACTTTTGATGTAGATATGAATGAATTTGTAGGTTATGACGTAACTAAATCAGTTACAAAAATTTATCACATCGAAAAAATTAATAGTAAATTTATTATCTTTCCGGAAAAAAACCCTTTTTACTATGAAGCAGGTGGTCAAATCTCTGATAAGGGAATTATACGTATTGAAGATAACATCATCGATGTATTAGATGTATATCAAGCAGACAATGGCGCAACTGGATTGATAATTGACAAAGATATAATATCAATTGATCAAGAAATAGAATTAGAAATTGATAAAAGTTTTAGATCTGGTGTTTCTAAAAGTCATACCGGTGCACATATAGTTCATGCCGCATTGCGTAAAGTATTAGGAGATCATGTAGCTCAAGCGGGATCTAACGTTACGCCTGGTAAATTTAGGTTTGATTTCAGTCATACAGAGAAAGTTTCCGCAACGGAATTAAATGAAATTTTTAATCTTTCAAACGAAACAATTTTTAAAGATTTTGAAGTTAATACTAACATCATGAACATTGAGGATGCAAAAAAACAAGGTGCATTAGCATTTTTTGGAGATAAGTATGATGACGATGTTCGTGTTGTAAATATAGGTGATTTTTCTAAAGAGCTATGTGGAGGCACTCATGTTCATAATTCTCATGATGTAGGTTTAATTGTTTTATTACAAGAATCTTCAATAGGTTCAAACTTAAGAAGAGTAGAAATGTTATCAGGTAAATTAGCCTATGAGTTTTTATTTAAAGCTTATAAATCTTATAAGTCTGTCTCTAATGTTTTAAATGTCAGCATTGATGAAGTACCTGCAAGATTAAAATCTCAGCTGGAGACATTAGAAACTTATCAAGATAAATTTAAAAATTTAAGAGGACAGGAAATTGCTACATTAGTGAATGATATAGAATCTAATGCTGAAAATATTAAGAAAAAACATGTATACATTGATGAAGTCAATTTAGACAGCGCCAATGAACTTAGAGACTTAGCAATTAAAATAGTAAACGACACAAGAGTAGACATCGCTATCCTTTTTGCAAATATTAATGGGAAAAATTCGATAATTGGAGCTACTAAGAAAGATATAAAATTGAATATATCCTCTGTAATAACAGAAGTTTCAAAATTATATGGTGGTGGAGCATCTAAAGATGAAAACCTTTCTATTGGCGGCGGTCCGGATAAATACGACTCAAGCAAAGCGTTGAAATTTGCAAAAGAATTAGTTATTAAAGAAATTTAGTTTTGAACAATATACTATCCATTGATTACGGTGAGAGATATCTTGGTTTAGCTGTTAGAACAGTAAAAACAACAATTCCAATTCCTCTATCTGTTATCGATGTAAAAAAAGTAAATAAATTAAAAGTAATTACTGATTATGTTGAAAAATACAAAGTAAATTTAATTGTTATTGGATATCCTATAGGTTTAAACAATTCTGAAAATAGAATGACTAATTTAGTTAACAGCTTTATAAACGATTTAACTATTTTAAATTTACAAATCCATAAAATAGATGAAAGACTATCTTCAAAAATATTTAATAATACTGATAGTGATAGAATTGATGATCTCTCTGCATTAGAGATATTAGAAAGCTATATTGCACAAAATGAGTAACCTTTATTTTAAAAATCGAACGGTCATACAACTTGTTATTACAATAGTTGTTATTTTCATGTTTTATAATTTTATATCATCATCAGCTGATTCAGTTAAAAGTACTGATCCAAACAATTCCTTAAGTGAAGTTCAACTAGAAATTATTACAGTTACCATACCTCAAGGTTCCGCAGCATCAGAGATATCGAGCATTCTTGATGCAACCGGAGTTGTTTCTTCAAAATTGGCATTTGAATTATATCTTAGAAATGAAAATTTAACTAATAAATTGCGCGCCGGCACTTATGAACTTCCGAATAATTTAACTTTTGAAGAATTAACTTCTTTACTTTTAAAAGGCCCTCCATTGAAAACATATACAATTACAGTTCCCGAGGGTTTGTGGATTGTTGAAACGCTTGAAACACTATCAGCCCAGACTGGTTACGATATTAACCAATTAGAAAATTCATTAACTTCTGGTCTTGTAGTAAGTAAATTTCTTACACTTCAACAATCTCAATCTATACAGAATTGGGAGGGACTTTTATTTCCAAATACATATCAAATAGATATTGAAGCAAACGGAGAAGATATTCTTCAAGTTATGGTGAACGAACTAGAAGCGAGATATGAAGCGCTTCTTCAAACATATTCAATCCCGGGGTGGATAGGTAATCCTAATGCATTCTTCACTGTGGCAAGTCTAATTGAAGCAGAATCAAAACTTGATGAAGACAGACCTCTAGTATCGTCTGTTATTAAAAATAGATTAGAAGATGATATGTTATTGCAAATAGATGCTGCTGTTTTGTATGCATTGCAAAAAAGAAAGTCTCAAGTGCTTCTAATTGATTTACAAGTAGATAGTCCTTACAATGTCTATAAATTCACAGGTTTACCTCCGACACCTATTTCTGGATTTGGTCAGAAAGCTATGCAAGCTATATTCGAAACTCCAGATAATGATTATATCTACTATCTATTAACTGATATCAATGGCAAAATGACATTTACTAATAATTATGAAGAATTTATTAATTTAAAAAATAAAGCCAAAGAAGAAGGTGTAATTCCATAATGGTATCAACAAACGATATGAGGCCAGGGCAGTCTATCTTGGTGGATAATACTTTATATCAAATAATAGAATATCAACATGTAAAACCTGGTAAAGGTAGAGCATTTGTAAAAACTAAACTTAAAAACTTAACAAGTGGGGGGTTAGTAGAAAAAACTTTTAGAGCTGATGAAGATGTTCAACAGGCCTTTATCGACAAACAGTCTTTTCAGTTTTTATATAATGACTCTGACGAATTTTTCTTCATGAATAATGAAACCTACGAACAAATATCATTAAATAAGAACCTTTTGAGTGGGCAAGAAATACTATTAAAACCAAATGAAGAGGTAACAATAGCAATGTACGATGGAAGTCCTATAGATATTATTCTTCCTACAACAGTAACATTAAAAGTAACAAATTCTGAACCAGCAGTAAAGGGTGACTCTGTAAATTCATCAACAAAAGAAGTAACGTGTGAAACAGGTTTCTCACTTCAAGTACCGATGTTCATAAATGAAGATGAATATATAAAAATTGATACAAAAACAAAAACATATATTACAAGAGCATGAAGAATGATTTCAGACATTACTGCCTTATATCGTTATTTTCAAACAACGATATAAATACTTGTGAACTTGTTGAAAATGATTTATCTAAAAATCAAATAGTTAGAGCTGAACAACTCTTAACAAATACACGTGAAAATTTTGATGATGTATTAAATTTGCTAGTCACAAATTCGCATAATTGGAACATAGATAGGATAGGTAAAACTGAAAAAACTTCATTAATATTAGGTATTTCTGAATTAATGATGAATTTGACTCCCAAAAAAGTTGTTGTTTCCGAATGGACTAAATTAACAGATAAACATGCCAGTTCCGATGGTGCAAAGTTTGTTAATGCTATCCTTGATAATATAAGTAAAAAAAATGAATCTGTATAAAGATATAGAAAAGATAAAAAATCAGAGAATTAACTACATAGATTCGTTTGATCCAAATAAATTGTCTGAAGAAGAACTTATCAATGCAAACCAAAATAAAAACTTACAAACAATAAGAGTTCATAAATTTCTTACACATAATGGACTAATTGGAAAAGTAGTTACTGCAAGATTTCTGACAACTATTAATTTAGATGAAAATAGTAGATTTATAGATTTGAATAAAAAACAAATACAATCAATTATTGAATATGTGAATACATAAATGATATACATAATTACAGGTCCATCAGGCGTTGGCAAAAATACAATAATTGAAGCTATGTCTACTGACCTTGACTTTTATTTTTCAGTCTCTCACACTACAAGGCCTCAGCGAGAAGGAGAAGTTGATGGAAAGGATTATCACTTCATTAGCGATAAAGAATTTAACACATTAATAGATCAAGATTTAATGATTGAACACGAACAATACGGTGGATATTTATATGGCACAAGTAAAAAGGAGATTCTTAAAGAAAGCAATATTATTTTATTGGATCTTGAAGTCAATGGAGCAACAAAATTATTAAGTCAAAATGAAGAGTTTATAGGAATTTTCATTGATATTGATGATAATGAGTTGATAAATCGATTAAAAAATAGAGGACATGATGAGATGTTTATTGAAAAAAGAATGCAATTGGCAAATGCACAAAGAGAGAAGAAATCGTATTATCAATATCATGTTGACAATGTAGATATAAATACTTCAGTTAATCAGATACTTGATATAATATATTCATTGGAGGAATCATGATAAAACCACCTATTGAAGAACTGCTTAAAGAAACACCGGGAAGATTTGCTTTAGTTATAACGGCTGCTCGAAGAGCTAGAAATATTAATTCATATTTTAATCAACTAGGAGAGGGCATAGGAGCATACACTCCTCCTCAAGTTCAAAGTTTAAGTAGAAAACCTCTAACTGTTGCATTTGAAGAAATTGCGGCAGGAAAGGTCGAAGTTTCAGACCAAGATTAATGAAAAAGAAAATATTACTTGGCTTATCAGGTAGTATCGCATGTTCAAAATCTGAACTATTCATCAGTAAATATTCTTCTAATTACGAATTTAAAATTTTATCAACTTTTAATGGATTAAAATATTTGTCAGAAGATTTTATTGAAGATAATTTAATTTACTCAGACTGGAAAGATTTACCAGGTTCACCACACATAGAATTAGCTAGATGGGCTGATGAATTTGTTATCTATCCAGCTTCTGCAAATTTAATTTCAAAAATTTCAAGTGGAATAGCGGACGATTTATTAACATCCACTGTCTTAATGTATTCAAAACCTTTATATATATGCCCTGCAATGCACGAAGAAATGTATTTAAATAGTCAAATATCTTCAAATTTAGCATCACTTTCTAAAAACCACTATATTATTGGTCCACGATTTGGAAATCTTGATATAGGAGATCAAGGATTAGGAAGACTAGTTGAACCAAATGAACTAAGTGATTCTATTAATAATACTAAAGGAAAGGTTATTGTAACATCAGGTCCAACAGTTGAACATATTGATGATGTTAAAGTTATTTCAAATAGCTCTTCAGGAAAACAAGGTAGAGCCATAGCTATGGAATTAACTGCTAGAGGTTATGAGGTTATTTATATACATTCAAAACTAATTGAACCAATCAGTGGTATTTTTAATTTGTCTTTTGATAATTCTGATAAATTACAGGACTGTATTGTATCTGAAATTAAAAATACAGATTCTATATTCATGACAGCTGCAGTTGCTGATTTCACTGTTAATAGAAGAAATGGAAAAATAAGTAGGAGTGATGGAAAAATAAATCTTGAATTAATTCCGAATAGAGACATAATAGCTTCTGTAAAGTCACAGTTTCCAAATATTAAATGTATTGCATTTTCCGCTCAAACTAATGATGATCTTAATTTTGAAAAACTTAAATCAAAGAATGTAGACTATCTTGTTATTAATAATATTAAAGAAAATGAATTTGGAAGTGACGAAAATAAAATCTCAATAATTGATAGTAATGAACTTATATACAATTCAGATACATTAGATAAAAATGAAATTGCTAAAGCAATATTGTCAGCATTAGATTACTGATATGTATGTCGATGTTGAAATAATCTCAAATAATACATATCAACATACTCTATTTACTTATAAAGTTCCTAAACAATTATTAAATAAAATAAGTTGTGGCTCAATTGTAAGTGTTCCTTTTAGAAACAAAGAATACAATGCTGTAGTTCTTTCTAAATCAAATACATCAAATGTTAATAATATAAAATTTCTTAATAAATATTTAAATATGACACTTGATGCTAATCAAATAAAATATCTTAAACAATTAGCAATTTCTAATCGACTAAATATAGGAATACTCATACATAATCTTTTTGATTTATCAAAATTTATAAAACAAAAAACATTAAGAAATAACAAAATTGAAAATATAACACTAGCCAAATTAGAAGACATAATTAAAAAAAATAGTAAAAATGTAATATTTGTACCATCTCTAAAAATTGCTAAGGAACTTAATGATAAACTCTCTACTATTGCAAAAATTAATTTTTTCCAAGCTTTTGGTGGTAAAGAAGAATTTCGTGATAAATATAACAAAAACTTTAAAAATATAATTTTACTTAATACAAATTTTGAAAAAATTAATTTAGAAGAAGATACAAACTATTATTTTTATGATTCTAATCATCCAGCATGGAAAATGCCTAAACTTAACAATCTCAATATGACTGAAGCTGCTTATTTAAAACAAAGTATATTTGGTGGATCATTTCGTTTTATTAATGAGTTCCCCAATTTGGAATATCACAACAGTGCATATAGTTATCAAGCTGAGCACGATTATGAATTAGAATATTTTATTGATAACTCAATTAAAGACTGCATAAATTTATATTCTCATAAACATAAAAATGAACATTTAAATGTATACTCGAACAGTCCTATAGAAGATATTAAGTATTTTTCATATGCAGACAAAGTTACTGATTCAAATTTGGATGCAATTCTTTTAGTAAATCCTACGATTGTTACAAATAATATACTTAATTCCTATAAAGTTATATATCTACTTTCAATATTGAATCATGCTAAAAATAACAATATAAGAACTATAGTTTTTTCAACGAATGATCTCGATATAAATAAGGTTTTAAATAGCAAAAGTATTGATAAATGGATTAAAAAAGAACAGGATACTAGATCAAAATATGGACCTAGTCTTCTTAATAAAATATTTACTTTTAAATCAAAAGAATTACTTAAGGATGTAAATGACAAATTTTTGCGAGGACCTATTGAAGTAGAGGGGGAGTATTTATACGAAATTAATATAGACTTTAATAAAAGTTATGATTATTTAGAAATTATGGAAATGTATCAAGACTTACGAAATTATGATTTAAATAGAGCTAGGTTTATTTAATGAGTAACATTGTTATTTTTGGACACCCAGCACTAACTACTAAATCTACTGATATAGATCAAATAGATGACTATGTAATTTCACTTTCACAAAAAATGATAAATGTAATGTATGAAGCACCTGGTGTTGGTTTAGCGGCTCCACAGATTGGTATAAATAAAAATATATTTGTCTTTGATGCAGGAGAAGGGGCTAAAGTTGCTATAAATCCTAAAATAGAAGATCTCCAAGGTGACATTGTTTTTAGTGAAGGATGTCTCTCACTTCCTGGTTATTATTGGGATATTGAAAGATATGAGTATGCCAAAGTATCTTGTTTAAATGAGAAAGGCGAAGAGACTATATATGAAGGAGAGGAACTGCTGGGGAGAGTACTTCAACACGAATATGACCACCTTCAGGGTCATTTATTATTAAAACAACTTAAAAGAAAAATTAGAAAAGAAGCACTGAAAGAAATATCAATAAAAGGTTTTCCTGGTGACAAAATATAATTATTTTTTTGGATCTGATGAAAGAAGCGTCCCTTATTTAACTGTTTTACATAAAAATCACAATCCAATAAAAGTTGTTACGACACCACCTAATCAAAAAGGTCGAGGAAAAAAACATAAATTTAATGCTGTTGAAGAATATTGTAAGAGTAATAATATAGAATTTCTCTATTTCTCTCAAAATGATAAGTATGAAGACATGGAATTTGGAATTAGTGCCAGTTTTTCTAGAATTTTTAAATCAAATTTTTTAAATGCTAACAATAATATATTTAACATTCATTTAAGCT
>PYIJ01272402.1_pt1 | contig 14859 bp, 12 predicted proteins | sample 3578051 | NCBI WGS metagenome assembly PYIJ01 (sample SAMN08408021, study PRJNA431606) | Marine metagenome isolate SA_KN192-05_S13_5m, whole genome shotgun... | biome: marine; feature: oceanic pelagic zone; material: water; isolation source: surface water sample, 0.2-0.8 um fraction ... | reverse complement strand
CGAATATAAAAATAAAAGGATTGATGGGCATGGGAAGCTTCACATCAAATAAAGAACAAATAAGAAGCGAATTTAAAATCTTAGCAAACTTATATAAGCTCTACAATGAATTTGATGTTTTGTCCATGGGGATGAGTGGTGATTATTCAATAGCAATCGAGGAAGGTTCAAATATGATAAGAGTTGGAAGTAAAATTTTTGGTGAACGTAATTATTAAAAATGTACGCCGTACTAGATATCGAAACAACAGGTGGCAAATATGATGAAGAAGGTATAACAGAAATTGCAATTTACCGTTTTGATGGAGAAAAAATTATCGATCAATTTAGCAGCTTAATAAATCCAGAAAAGGAAATTCAACCCTTTGTAAAAAAACTTACAGGAATCAATAATAATATGCTGCGTAATTCACCGAAATTCTATGAAGTAGCAAAACGAATTGTAGAAATAACTGAAAATTGTATTATAGTTGCTCATAATGCAGAATTTGATTTTCGTATGTTGCAAACTGAGTTTAGAAGATTAAGTTTCACTTTCAATCGTAAAATTCTATGTACTATAAAATTATCAAAAATTCTTCTTCCAAATCAGCCTTCATTTAATCTTGGAAAACTAGTAAATAACTTGGGTATACCCTTCACAAATCAACATCGAGCACACGGTGATGCTAAAGTGACTCTTAAACTATTTCAATTACTATTAGAAAAAGACTCAAAAAAATATATTTTAAAAAAAAATATTCAGAATTTAAATCCAAATAAAACACCAACTAAGTATTTGGGTATCATTGATAAATTACCCTCTGAAATGGGAATATATTATATCCACAACACAATTAATGAAATTATTTATATAGGAAAAAGTAATAATATTAAAAAAAGGGTTTTAAGTCACTTGACTAGTTCAAAAAAAAAAGCTCTTGAAATTCAAAAGGTAATTTCTAATGTAAGCTATTCTCTTACTGGGGGTGAACTTATTTCACTGTTAAAAGAACAAAATGAGATTAAATTAAATAGTCCTATTTATAATAAATCAATGAAGTTTCGTCTATTCCCAATAGGTATTAGAATTGATTCTTCATACGACTACCCAAATATTATTGTTGAGCAAGTAAAAAAAGATAGAAAATACTTGTGTGTTTACAAAAATAAAAAGACTGCTAAAACAGCTATATTTAAGTTTATAGATGAATTTGGGATATGTATCCATAAAACTAATTTGATAAGAGCTGAAGGAGAATGCCTTAATTACAGTTTAAAAAAGTGTAATGGTGCATGCATCAATAGAGAACCTATTTCAGATTACCGTAAAAAAATAAACGCTTTCTGTAGATCATTTGAATATCAATCTAAAGATTTTCTTCTGATTGATAATGGACGGCAAAGTGGAGAATTCTCATTTGTCTATGTAGAGGATAATAAATTTCTAGGCTATGGTTATTATGAATTGAACCATCAAATCAAAACTAAAGATCAGATTGAATCTAGATTAATACCTATTGAAGACAACTTAGATACTCAAAAATTGATACATAGTTTTATTTTAAGAAAAAAATACATTAAGTTGATAAATCTACAGGGTAAAGATTGAATTTTTTAAAATGAATAAGTTAATGAAAACTCTTTTTTAATTATGAAAAAATGGCAACACCGTCTACATACCATAATTTATGAAGCTGACACCTTCGCAGGAAAGCTTTTTGATGTTTCACTACTAGTCACTATTCTTCTAAGTGTATTATTTGTAGCATTAGAGAGTGTTAACTCTATAGACATTATTTACCATGATATATTAAATATTGCTGGTTGGGTTGTGACTATTCTATTTACAGTAGAATATATTTTGAGAATTATTTGCGTTAGGCATCCTTGGAGTTATATCTTTAGTTTTTACGGTATCATTGATTTAATATCAACACTTCCAAAATACCTATCCTTATTTATCATTGGGAGTAACAGTTTAATCGCCTTAAAAGCTCTAAGACTACTTCGCATTTTTAGAATTTTAAAACTTACACCATATATAGGAGAATCAAATATTTTGATAAAAGCACTTAAAGCAAGTCGAGCTAAAATTTTTGTATTCATATTCGGAGTTTTTATTTTATGCATAATTTTCGGAACATTAATGTACTTGATTGAAAATAAAGAAAGTGGATTCACAAGCATACCCAGAAGTATATATTGGTGTATAGTAACTTTAACTACTGTTGGATATGGTGACATTGCTCCACAAAGCCCTTTGGGGCAATTTTTAGCTTCATTTATTATGATTTTAGGTTATGGTATAATAGCAGTTCCTACTGGCATTGTAACCGCAGAATTTTCAAAAAAATATAAAGTAGATACTAATACTCAAGTATGTCCTTACTGTATGGTAAGTGAACATAAACAGAACGCTGTATATTGTCATCAATGCGGAAAATCAATTAATGATGTCAAATAAAACACTTATATATATTGCTGGACCAACTGGAATAGGCAAAACAAAATTAAGTATAGATTTAGCAAAAAAATTCCAAACTGAAATTATATCCTGCGACTCTCGTCAATTTTACAAGGAAATGAGAATTGGAAGTGCAGTTCCAAGCAAAGATCAACTTAAAGACGTAAAACATCACTTCATTCAGAATAAATCAATACACGATGATTATACAGTTGGAGATTTTGAAAAAGATGCCATTAATAAAATTGGCGATATTTTTAAGAATAACGATAAAATAATTATGGTTGGTGGATCTGGTCTATATGCAGACGCTGTTATGGTTGGACTCGATAAATTTCCGAAAGTACCTTCTAAAGTAAGAGGACAAATTTATCAATTTTATCAAACTCATGGTTTAAAATCACTACAACAACTACTTTTAGAAAAAGACCCTAAATACTATAGTAGAGTAGATAAAAATAACCCTATGCGACTAATTCGAGCTTTGGAAATTTCTATTGTTTCGGATAAACCATATACTTCATTTTTAAGAAAAAAAGAAAATAAAAGAGAATTTATATCAAAAGTGGTTGTTTTAAACTGCGAAAGGAGTCTGTTATATAGTAAAATAAATAAACGTGTAGATTCCATGATATCTGCAGGCTTAGAATTAGAGGCTAAAAAATTATTAGAATATAGGGGTTTGTCCCCACTTAAAACTGTAGGTTACAAAGAATTTTTTCCATATTTTGATGGAGACATCAGTTTTGAAAAAGCTGTCTCTGAAATTAAAAAAAATACTAGAAGATATGCTAAACGTCAAATTACTTGGATCAAAAAATACAAAAATGTAATAACGATTCTTCCAAATACAACTTCTGAAAAAGCTCACAGATTGTTAAATGAAAATTAAATCTTTTTCAAATATGATTCAATATTCTTTTGAATACGTTTTGAAATATGTTGATTTGGAGCTTTTATGAATCCTTCACCTGTAATTTTTTCATACAATTCTATATAACGATCTGAAATAGAAATAATAAGGTTATCATTCATTTTTGGAAGCTTTTGGCCAGTTAAACCCTGGAAACCTTCACTAATTAACCATTGTCTTACAAACTCTTTTGATAGCTGCTTTTGCAGTTCTCCTTTTTTTTGCCTTTCATAATAACCAGATTTATAAAAATAGCGAGAGGAATCAGGAGTATGTATTTCATCAATCAAAACAATTTCTCCCGCTTCTGTTTTACCAAACTCATATTTTGTATCAACAAGAATTAGCCCTTGCTTATCTGCAATTTCTGAGCCTCGTTTATATAATTCATAGGTATACTGTTCAATAATTTTATAATCATCCTCAGTTACTATTCCCCTTTTAATTATTTCCTCTCTAGATATATCTTCGTCATGTCCTTCCTCGGCTTTTGTTGCCGGTGTAATAATTGGCTCCGAGAGTTTGTCATTTTCCTTAATACCTTCTGACAAGGGAACACCACAAATCAACCGAGATCCATTATTATACAATCGGGCTGCATGTCCTGCTAAATAACCACGTATTACCATTTCTATTTTAAAAGGAATGCATGCCTTTCCAATAGATACATTTGGATCTGGAGAAGAAAGAAGCCAGTTTGGAACAATATCCTCTGTTGCACGAAGCATTTTGGTTGCAATTTGGTTTAAAATTTGACCTTTATAAGGAATTCCTTTTGGCAAAACCACATCAAAAGCTGAAAGACGGTCCGTAGAAACCATAATCAATAAATTGTTATCTATATGATATACTTCACGTACTTTACCTACATATTTAGATTGCAAATTACCTAATTTAAGATCAGTATGCATTAAAGTTTTTATCATTCTAATTATTATGTTCTATTTTTCGGTACGAGTCAATTATCTTTTTAACTAATGGATGCCTAATAACATCTTTATCATCCAAGTAGACTATTCCAATATCATTTGTATTTTTCAAAATTAATAGAGCCTCTTTTAATCCAGAAATAGCTTGTCTAGGAAGATCTATTTGACCTGGGTCACCTGTAATCATAAACTTTGCATTTTTTCCCATACGAGTTAAAAACATCTTCATTTGTGAATGAGTTGTATTTTGTGCTTCATCTAAAATCACAAAGGCATTATCAAGAGTTCGTCCTCTCATGAAAGCAAGAGGTGCAATTTGAATTGTTCCCTTTTCAATATACTTTTGTAAAGTATCTTGTGGTAACATATCTCTTAATGCATCATAAAGGGGCTGCATGTAAGGATCAAGTTTTTCATTAAGATCTCCAGGAAGAAATCCTAAATTTTCTCCTGCCTCAACGGCTGGACGTGTCAGGATGATTCTTCTAACTTGTTTTTCTTTGAGCGCCTTAACAGCTAATGCTACTCCAGTATAAGTTTTTCCTGTACCTGCTGGACCTATTGCGAATACCATATCCTTTTTATTCATTAATTCAACTAAACCCTTTTGATTTAGTGTTTTTGCCTTTATTAGCTTACCTCCTACCCCGTGAAGAATTAAAGTTTCAGTTCCACCCATTAAAGGATCTTTATCATTTCGTGCTAAAACAATACGCTCTATAATTTCTTCATTAATAATATTATATTTTCCAAAATGGGCAACCAACATATCCGTTCGTTTAGCAAACTCTTCAAGTAAAGTATCTTCTCCGTAGGCTTTTAATGTAATACCTCGTGCTATAATTTTAATTTTAGGAAAATATCTCCGTAGCTTGGCTATATTTGAGTTTTGATTTCCAAAAAATTCTTGAGAATTAATTTCACCTAAATCAATTTTTATTTCATTCAAAGGCTGCGTGTTTAAAATGGTTTATTTTTGTAAATTATCAATAATTATGGATGTAAAAGTAGAGAATTTAACTCAAATATTTTTTTAAAAAAAACTTTATGGCCATAGTAACACTAACTACGGATTTTGGAAATAAAGATCATTCTGTATCTGTCATAAAGGCTGCTTTAATACACCAAATATCTGACCTAACCATAATTGATATTTCACACCAAATAAGCCCTTATAACCCTTCAGAAACTGCCTATATTTTAAAGAATGCTTTTCGAGCTTTTCCAAAGGGAAGCATTCACATTGTTGGAGTTGAATCAGAATGGACGCCAGAAAATATTCATATTGCCATTGAATTTGAAGGTCATTTTTTTATTGGAGCTGATAATGGAATTCTATCTATGATCTTAGAAAATTTAAAACCCACAAAAATTGTTGAAATAAATATTCATAAATCTATAGTTACTTCTTTTCCAGTGTTAGATGTTTTTGTAAGTGTAGCTGCACATATCGCGCGTAATGGTGCTTTAGAGGTAATAGGTAAGCCAATAGTCAAAATTAAAGAACTTACCAATATAAACCCAGTAGTCAATCGAGAAGGAAATCAAATATTAGGTAGTGTAATTTATATTGATAATTATGGAAATTTAGTAACTAACATAAAAAAAACGTATTTTGATGAAATTCGAAAAACTAGGAATTTTATAATATTTGCTAGAACAGTAAAATTTAAAAATATTTATAAGGGATATAGTGAAGCGATAGATTTTAGTCTTCCAAAAAATAAAAGAGATGAAGATGGAAAAAAACTGGCCTTATTCAACTCTGCAAATCATTTAGAATTAGCTGTTTACAAAAGTAATCCCCAAACAGTAGGGGGAGCCAGTTCCCTTTTTGGACTAGATTATCGTGATCCTGTAACTATAAAATTTGAATAAAATGTGGGCGATAGCTAAAAGAGAATTAAGCTTTTATTTTAGTCATATTGTGGGTTATTTAATTGTTGGAAGCTATCTAATTATAAATAATCTTTTTCTTTGGTTTTTTGACACTCAATATCAATTACTTAATTCTGGTTTTGGAGATTTAAATTCCTTTTTTGAAATAAGTCCGATTCTTTTTCTTTTTTTAATTCCTGCTCTTAGTATGAGGAGTTTTTCAGAAGAAAAGTCAAACGGTACTATTGAACTTTTAATCACAAAACCTCTTAGTTCTTTTGAAATTTTTGGAGGAAAATTTATAGGGATTACCTTAATTATAATTATAATACTTTTATCAAGTTCAATTAATATTTTAGCTGTCTTCTCATTAATAGAGGATCAGTCTATGTTTGATTGGGGGAGTTTGTTTTCATCTTATCTTGCATTACTATTAATGTGTTTGTCTTTTTTAAGTATGAGCCTTTGCAGTTCAATTATTTTTCGAAATCAAGTATCTTCATTTTTAATGGCAAGCTTACTCTGCTTTGGACAGTTTTTTCTTTGGGATTTAATCGCTTATTTATTATCTGACCCTGGATTATACCAATTCATATCTGATATTGGAATACAAAAACACTATTTGAGTTTAAGTAGAGGAATTTTAAGACTAGAGGATGTCATTTATTTCTTAGGGTTAATGACTATTTTTTTAATTCTAGGTATTGATCTTTTAAAAAGTGAAAGAACTTTAATATGAATTTAAAAAAAACCATATTATTAGTTCTAAGTATGATTATACTAATGGTTATAAGTCGTAAAGTATTTTTGCAACTTGATCTAACAAATGACAAAAGACATAGTCTATCTGAGAATACTTTATCGCAAATAGAGGGTTTAAAAGAACCATTGAAAATTGATGTTTTCCTATCCGATAATTTACCTGGTGCTTATCTACATTTCAGAAATGAATTAGATGCTTTGCTTAATCAATTAAAGTTTTACAATGACAATATAATTATACATTATAATAATCCATTTGATTTTGGAAGTTCAAATAATGTGATTAAAGAAATGCAAAAATATGGAATGCAACCTGAAATTGTTGTGGAAAACAAAAACGGAAATCGAAAAGAAACATATATTTTTCCATGGTTGATAATAAATTATAATGAAAGATCAGAACGAGTTCAATTACTACAAAAACAATTAGGAGACACAGAAAATGAAAAAATAATTCGTTCTCTCCAACAATTGGAATATCATATAATAGATGGAATTTTTAAGGTTATAATAAACCAAAAAAAGAATGTGGCAGTATTAAGTTCTCATAAAACATCTAATAATACCAAAATCGCAGACTTACTTCGAAATCTCAAACCCTACTATAATTTAGCTGCATTTGATCTCAAGGCACCTACAGTTAATTCTAAACAAAGTCTCGAAAATTTAAGTCGTTTCGATGTATTAGTAATATCTAACCCAAAAACTATTTTTTCGCAAAGTGAAAAATATATTTTAGATCAATATGAGCTCAGTGGAGGAAAAATATTATGGTTAGTTAACGGAATTGGAATTGATCGTGATAGTCTTTTCAACAACTCTGGCGAGACAATTTCTTTTCCACAAGAACTTAATTTAAATGATTATTTATTCAAAAAAGGAATAAGAGTTCAAAAGATTCTAATTCAAGATCTTTATTGTGCTCCTATTGTGCTTGCAAATAACAATGAAAATAATACTCAGTACGTTCCATATCCTTGGGTATACTATCCCCTACCAGAACCAGAATTAACATCTATTGGAAAAAATGTTGGCTCTGTATTGATTCAGTTTGCTAGTTCTATAGACACTTTATCAAATCCATTTAAAAAAACCTTATTGCTTAAAAGCTCAAAATTCACAAAAACTCTAGCAGCACTTTCAACAGTGAAGCTAGAGGATGCTACAAAAAAAATAAAACCAACGAGTTTTAGCGAAGGTCCTAAAGCTATAGGATACCTTGTACAAGGAAAACAAAAATCTCTCTTTTATAATCGTATCAAACCTTTTGAAAATGAGAAGCATCTAAATATGGGAAAAGTAGAGATGATTTTTTTTTCAGATGGTAATTTAGCTGAAAATCAAAATGATAAAGGAAACCCCTTAGCCCTTGGTTATGACAAGTGGACTAATAATTTTTATGCTAATCGTGATTTAATAATGAATAGCATTCACTTTTTATCAGGAAATAAGGATCGTCTTGCGATAAGAAATAAATCAATGAAATTTGCAGTATTAGACATTAAGAAAATTAAGGAAAATTTAATATTTTGGAAATGGTTTATTTTTTTAGGGAGTATTTTTATTGTTTTTAGCATTAGCTTAATTAATCAAGTAATGAGAAGTAAACATTTACTTAAATGACTGTTGATAAGTTTTTTTAAAGTTTTAATGCTTTTCAAATTTATTTAAAGTACTTGCTAATATGAAATTGTTCATTTCATATTAATATTTTCAAAAAACCGTAAATGAAATTTATTGTATCAAGCGCTTCACTTCTTAAGGAACTTCAAAAGTTAGGTGGAATCATTAATAGTACTAATACTCTACCCATACTTGATAATTTTTTATTTGAAGTCAACAAAAACAATTTAATAATCACTGCTTCTGATTTAGAAACAACTTTTTCTTCGATAATAAATGTCGATTCAGAATTAGATAGTATGGTAGCTTTACCTGCTAGATTGTTATTGGATACTTTGAAGACATTTCCTGAGCAACCATTGACATTTTTAAAAACAGAGAAAAACACCGTTGAGATAAGTGCTAATAATGGAAAGTATGCAATTGCCTATGCTGGTGGAGAAGAATTCCCTAAAGCTCCACAAGTAAATGATTCAAAGACAATTCAAATAAAAAGCAATACTTTGCATACTGCAATAAACAGCACATTGTTTGCAAGTGGAAACGATGATTTAAGACCTGTAATGAGTGGTGTTTTTTTTCAATTTTCTTCTGAAGCTTTAACTTTTGTTGCTACGGATGCTCACAAACTGGTAAAATATTCGCGAACTGATATAAAAGCTGAAGAAACGGCTGAATTTATAATGCCAAAAAAACCTTTGCAATTATTAAAAGCAATTTTACAGGGCTCAGAAGACGATGTATCTATAGAGTACAATGATACAAACGCTCAATTTAGATTTGGAGATTCCTCATTAACTTGTAGATTAATCGATGGCAAATATCCAAATTATGAAGCAGTAATTCCAAAAGAGAATCCCAATCAAATGCAAATTAATAGAGTTAACTTTTTAAACTCAGTGAAAAGAGTAAGTATTTTTTCAAATAAAACAACGTATCAAATAAGATTAAATATTGCAGGTACAGCTCTTCAAATTTCAGCTGAGGATTTTGACTATAGTAATAGCGCAGAAGAACGTATAGACTGCGAGTACCAGGGAGAAGATATTAAAATTGGGTTTAATTCTCGATTTCTAATTGAAATGTTAAATGGCTTAGACTGCAATAATGTTAAACTTTCAATGTCTCTTCCCAATCGGGCAGGATTGTTAACTCCTTTAGATAATACCGAGGAAGGAGAAAGCATAACAATGCTTGTAATGCCTGTAATGCTGAATTCCTAGTCAAAAGAAAACTATGCTTAAAATTTGAAAGTAAATTCAAATTTTAAGATGATGCCATCACACCTTCAGATAATCTTTTGTATGTCCCATTTTCAAGCTTTTCACGAATTCTAGAAAATGCTTTTAAAGTAATCTGAACATCTTCAAGTGTGTGGGTGGCAGTAGGAATTAAACGTAATAATATCATACCTTTAGGTATTACAGGATAGACAACAATAGAACAAAAAATACCATAGTTTTCCCTAAGATCTTGTACTAATGCCATAGCTTCTGGAATACTACCTTTTAAATAAACGGGAGTAACACAACTTTGTGTATTACCAATATCAAAACCACTATCTTTTAAACCATTTTGTAATGCATTCACATTTTCCCAGAGTTTAGATTTAAGATCGGGTTTTGTTCTTAATAGATCAAGGCGTTTTAAAGCACCTTTAACTAGTTGCATTTGTAAAGATTTAGCAAACATTTGTGAACGCATGTTGTATTTTAAATAATCAATAATTTCCTTGTCAGCAGCAACAAATGCACCAGTTGATGCCATTGATTTTGCGAATGTTGCAAAATATACATCAATTTGATCTTGAATATCCTGCTCATCTCCTGTTCCTTTTCCATTTTCCCCTAAAGTTCCAAACCCATGGGCATCATCTACTAAAAATCGGAACTTGTATTTAGACTTTAATGCAGCTATTTCCTTTAATTTACCTTGCTCTCCCCTCATACCAAAAACACCCTCAGATATAACTAGAATTCCGCCCCCTGTTTGGTGAGCTACTTTGGTGGCCCTTTGTAAGTTTTTTTCAAGACTTTCTACGTCGTTATGCTTGTAAGTAAATCTTTTTCCAATATGAAGACGTACTCCATCTACAACACATGCGTGAGCATCAACATCGTATACAATAACATCGTCCTTCGCAACTAATGTGTCGACAGTGGATAAAATTCCTTGATAACCAAAGTTTAATAAATAGGCTGACTCTTTATCAACAAATTCAGCAAGTTCTTTTTCTAACTGCTCATGTAAACCAGTATGACCAGACATCATTCGAGCTCCCATTGGATAAGCCGAACCAAATTCAGCAGCAGCTTCAGCGTCAACTTTTCGGATTTCAGGTAAATTGGCGAGTCCTAAGTAGTCATTTACACTCCATGTAATAACTTCCTTCCCTTTAAATATCATTCGATTTGAAATAGGCCCTTCTAATTTAGGAAAAACAAAATATCCTTCTGCTTGTGTAGCCCACTTACCCAATGGCCCTTTATTTTCGTGTATTCTATCAAATAAATCTCTCATTTCTTAGCCGTTTCATTTATATATTCAATATGATTTTGTGATTCATGGTCAGAGTCAAAAAATCCTTGTTCTTCCATCCAATCTTCACTATAAATTTTACTCATGTATCTTGATCCGTGATCAGGGAACATAATTACTACTTTACTATTCTTGTCAAAAAATTCTTCTTCTACTAATTGATTTACAGCTTGCATTGCGGCTCCAGAAGTGTATCCAACAAATATACCCTCTGAACGAGTAATATTTCTTGCTGTATGAGCACTCTCCTCATCAGTGACCTTAACAAAGCGGTCGATAGAATCAAAATCAGTAGCTGTTGGTATTAAATTTTTACCCAAACCCTCAATACGATATGGATAAATTTCATTTAAATCTAATTCTTGGGTTTCATGGTACTTTTTTAAAACAGATCCATAAGCGTCTACACCAATAATTTGAATTTCAGGATTTTGTTCCTTTAAATACCTTGCACAACCGGATATAGTACCTCCAGTTCCACTGCCAGCAACTAAGTGTGTTATTTGTCCTTTAGTTTGTTTCCATATTTCAGGGCCTGTAGAACGATAATGTGCTTCTATATTTAGCTCATTAAAATATTGATTTATATAAATGGACTCTTTAATTTCACTGTGTAAGCGTTTCGCAACTTCATAATAAGAACGTGGGTCATCAGTTGGAACATTTGCCGGACAGACGTGAACTTTTGCTCCCATAGCACTGAGCATGTTTATTTTATCTTTTGATGATTTTGAACTAACTGCTAATATACAATCATATCCTTTTATGATAGAAACCATGGCTAAACTAAAGCCAGTGTTTCCTGATGTTGTTTCTATTATAGTGTCGCCTGGTTTTAAAAGTCCTCTGCGCTCTGCCTCTTCAATTATGTGAAATGCAATTCGATCTTTATTTGAATGTCCAGGATTAAAAGCTTCAAACTTAGCATAATAATCACCTTTAAATCCTTCAACAATTTGGTTAAGCTTGATTAAAGGTGTGTTTCCTATCAATTCGAGAATGTTTTGATAGGCATTCACATTGTCATTCATTTTTGTCTTACTTCAAAAGTTTTACAAATTTAAGGAAAAAAAATTATTTTACCTTATCCTCTAATTGTAATATAAATGCATATTCTTTCGCTGTTTCTTTTAAAGTGTTAAATCTCCCAGAGGATCCACTGTGTCCAGAATCCATATTAGTAATTAAAAATAGTACATTATTATCAGTCTTATATGTTCTTAATTTAGCGACCCACTTAGCAGGCTCCCAATACTGAACTTGAGAGTCATGATAACCAGCTGTAACCATTAAGTTTGGATAATCTTGCTTTTTCACATTGTCATATGGAGAGTATGATAACATGTACTTGTAATAAATTTGATCATTAGGGTTTCCCCATTCATCATACTCGCCTGTGGTTAATGGAATACTGTCGTCTAACATTGTAGTTATTACATCAACAAAAGGAACTGCAGCAATTACGCTCCTATATAGCTCTGGAGCTTCATTCAATATTACTCCCATCAATAATCCTCCTGCAGAGCCTCCAAGTGCATGAAGATGTTTTGAATTAGTATATCCTTCGTCTATGAGGTAATTAGATGCATCAATAAAATCATTAAAAGTATTTTTTTTTTGTTAATAATTTTCCGTCTTCATACCATTTTCTACCTAAATATTCTCCTCCACGAACGTGAGCAATTGCAAAAATAAATCCTCTATCTAACAAGCTTAAACGGGTACTTGAAAAACTTGGATCAGTGGTAGAGCCATAAGAACCATAGCCATATATAAGCAATGGAGTATCACCTTTGAGTTCTGTTTTTTTATTGTACACCAATGATATGGGAATATTCACCCCATCTCTACTTCTAGCAAAAAGACGTTTTTCGATATAATTGTTGACATTAAAATTATCATCAATAATTTCTTGTTGTTTAAGTAACTTTTTGTTTTTTGAAACCATATCAAACTCAAAAACACTTCTAGGTGTTTTCATAGAAGTAAAACCATAACGAAGTTTAGACGTATTGAAGTTAGGATTGAATCCAGTATACATGTCATATGCTTCGCCTTCAGCTGGAATAATGTAATTTTCAGAACCATCCCAACTTTGAACCCTAAGATTAGTTAATCCATTTTTTCTTTCTGTAACTACCCAATAATCTTTAAAAATATCCAAACTTTCAATTAAAACATCTTCTCTGTGCGTTATTAAATCAATCCAATTATCAGAAGAAGGTTTTGTAATTAGTGCTTTTGATATTTTATAATTAAAAGAACCATCTTTATTGTTCAAAACATAAAAATGATTTCCAAATTGATCAACTGTATATTCTAGTCCTTTTGTTCGTTTTTGAATTAATTTGAAACTGGATTCAGGTTCATCAGATTTGATAAATTGAAATTCAGAGGTTAATGTACTATAAGAACAAATAAAAATATATTCTAATGATTTTGATTCTGTTACATAGACAGAATAAGTTTCATCTTTTTCATAGAAAATCAATGCATCATTAGAGGATGGAAGTTCAATGTTATGCCTAAAAACTTTCTCAGGGCGAAGAGTTGTTGAATTTTTATGTACATAAAAAAAGTTCTTGTTGTCTGAAGACCAGACTGATTGACCTGATGTGTTTTTAATCTCCGTATCAAGGACCTTACCAGTAACTAAATTTTTAACATATAATGTATATTTTCTTCTTGATTTAGTATCAGTACCATATATAACTTTACTGTTATCCGGGCTCACGTTCATACCAACTAAACGAAAATAATCATGATCTTTTGCCATTTGATTGCAATCAAAAATTATTTCCTCTAAAGCATTTATAGAGTCTTTTTTTCTTGAATATATAGGATATTGTTGACCTTTTTCAAAACGAGTTATATACCAATAGCCATTGTAAAAATATGGCACTGATTCTTCATCCTCTTTAATTCTTTTTTTAAGTTCTTGAAAAAGATCTTCACGAAAGGATTTAGAATTTTCAGTCATTTTATTATAGTAATCATTTTCACGCTCCAAATAATCAATTACTTCCGGGTTCTCTCTCTCATTCATCCAATAATAATTATCAACGCGGATTTCACCATGTTTTTTTAATTGATATGGAATTTTATCTGCATAGGGTACATTAATAGTGGTATCAAAGTTCATTGGAGTTTTATTTTTACATGCTGAGAAAACAAAAATGATACTTAAAGACAATATAATTCTATCCATAATATTTCATTTTTGTTAAAGTTGTTAAGAGGTATTCGTGTTGATCTTCAGTGTAGTTTCTATGTGTAACTATCCTAATCTTTCCTTTTCCAAGTTTCATTATATGTATTTCTCTATCCTTGAGATATTTGATGAATTTAGTTTCATTTTCGGCAGAATTAAGTGAGAAAATAATAATGTTTGTTTCTACTGGCTCAATACTTTTTACAATAACCATATTCTGTAAACAATCAGAAATCTCTCTCGCTCTTCTATGATCTTCATTTAGATCCTTCCGTTGATGTTCAAGGGCATAACTACCTGCTGCAGCTAGATATCCTGATTGTCTCATTCCACCTCCAAGAATTTTTCTAATTCTAATTGCTTCATTTATTGTATTGTTTGATCCAATTAAAACTGATCCTACAGGACATCCAAGTCCTTTGCTAAAGCAAAGTGAAATTGTGTCAAAAAGTGATCCATAAATCTTGGGATCTTCTTTCGTATATTCTAATGCATTCCAAAGTCTAGCTCCATCTAAATGAAGAGCAAGTTTTTCATCTTTACACAATTTTGATATTTT
>PYIJ01050126.1_pt1 | contig 14869 bp, 9 predicted proteins | sample 3578051 | NCBI WGS metagenome assembly PYIJ01 (sample SAMN08408021, study PRJNA431606) | Marine metagenome isolate SA_KN192-05_S13_5m, whole genome shotgun... | biome: marine; feature: oceanic pelagic zone; material: water; isolation source: surface water sample, 0.2-0.8 um fraction ... | reverse complement strand
CTGGTTGGGCTTGCCGATGATCTCGGTCTGCTCCGCTGACTCGGCCAGCAACAGCGCTTCATCCGTGCTGGTTGCCAACGCATTGGAGAGACGCTTCGCGGCGCGAATGGCGTGGGGATTTTTGCCTGCAATTTCCTCTGCCAGCGACATGGCCCGAGCAAGGGGCTCATCGGCGGTTTCCGTGGCAAAGCCCAACTCGCAAGCCTCCGCACCGCTGAACTCGGCATTGGTGTAAACCAGCTTTCGCAATACGTCGTCGCGCACATTGCCCCGCCATAACGGATAACCGGCCATGTCGGGCACAAGGCCCCAGCGCATCTCCATCACCGCGCAGCGCGTCTCCGGGTGGATGATTTTGATGTCGGCGCCGGAAATGATATTCAGCCCGCCCCCGATCGCGACGCCATGGGCCGCAGCGATCACCGGAACAGGCAGCGTTCGCCAACCCCAGGCGATCTGCTGTGGCACGTTGGCCAACCCATGAGTCCGCGGCATCAGATCCATGGGCTCGCTGTCGTCACTAAAATTTGACAGATCCAGCCCAGCGCAGAAGCCACGGCCCTCGCCAGACACCACCACGGCGCGGAGATCAGGCATAGCGCTCAGCTCATCAATGGCGGCGCAGATGGCCTCGAACATCGCCGGGTCCAGCGCATTCATTTTGTCGGCGCGCGTCAGCGTTATGTGGGCTATGTGCGACGAAACACTAATGGCAACTCGATCAGACATCCTTCGCTCCGCATTGTGGAAATTGGGTCATGGAACCTGGGTCGCCAATAGACCAGTTGATCACTGGTGAATCAGGCGTATGCCAGCGTGTGGAGTATAGCGGCTGCATGGTGCGACCGCCCAGCGCTCACCGGCTCGAACCGCTGCCCTTTTTCACTGCGATCCGTCGCGTGGCGGGTCTAGCGAGAGAGTAATGCGAGGGGATCCGTCACCTCCGGCAGCGCGGGCGTGACTGACTCCACGAAAAAGCGGTGCCACAACGCAAATTGCAATAAAGTCATCAGTTGCCTTCCCACGCGCTGCGACCTGCGCTGCTCGGCGAGCAGGGCCTCCACTCCAGCGGGCTTGAACCATTCCCGTATCGCCTCGTTACCGGTGAGCACACGCCCCAATACCTCGAGGCGATCTCTACGCCACCAATCATTGACCGGCACGTAGAAGCCGCGCTTCTTTGCGGCAAAATGTTCTGCGGGCATAAAGCCACTTGCCCAGCTTTTTAATATCTTTTTCCCCTCACGACGATCACACTTCAGTGCATCTGCGGTAGCCAACCCCCAAGACACCACCCGCCGGTCTACAAAGGGCATTCTTCCCTCCACGCCGTGCGCCATCAGCATCCGATCGGCCTTGACCAACAGGTTATCCGGCAGGGCGTGCTGTAAATCCAAAGCCTGCATCTTCTGCAGCGGAGTCCAGGCAGCGGGATACGACTGCCAACTCTCTATCAGTTCGCCTCGCCAGGCTCGGCCAACCTGCATCAATTTGTCGCCAAGGAGCTGTCGCGCTGCGCCGCCCCGGAGATCTCCCCGTGAACGAAAGCCGCCCGTACCCGGGAACGCGATACTTTTAAACAAACGCTCCACCGCTCCGGTGCGATAGCGGCCATAGCCGGCAAAACTCTCATCGCCGCCCTCGCCCGAGAACACCACTTTCATCGACTGACTGGCCTCTTCGGCCAGCAGCAGCGTCGGCAGACTCGCGGGGTCGCGCATCAGATCATCTGCCGCCCAGACGACCTGTGGGAGTCGCGACAGCATCTCATCCGCCCCGGGCGTGATTACCCGATGATGGGTACCGAAATGGGTGGCCAAGCTCGTTGCGACGTCCAGCTCATCACCCACCGATGAGTCCGGGAAACCCAGTGAAAAAGTGTGGATGTCCTGCATGCCGTAACGACGCATCAAACCCAGCAGGATCGTTGAGTCAACGCCACCGGATAGAAACAGTCCGATGGGCACGTCGGATCTCTGGTGCTGGGTGAAGACCGTCTCCATTAAGTCATCGAGCGCGGAGACCGGGTCTGACTCACTCACCCCCTCGACCTGCTCCGCCCGCCAGTGGCGCCATTGCTCTACACAACGGCCGTGACGAATCATTACGGCCTCGCCTGCCAAGACGCGCTTGATCCCTTCAAATGGCGTGTTGTCGGAGAACGGGTGTTGCGCCTCAATGTATTGGCGTATGGCGAGCGGATTAAGACCCGGGGTTGAAGGCAAAAGCGCCAGCAGGGCCTTCAACTCCGAGGCGAAGCGCACGCCATCTGCCGATTCAGTCCAGTAAAGCGGCTTCATGCCCAGGGGGTCCCGCGCGAGCAACACTTCGTCCTGCTGCATATCCTGCAGTGCGAAGGCATACATGCCCTCGATGCGCTGCAGCACGTCCCGCCCCCAAAGCGCGTAGCCCTGCATAATCACCTCACAATCCGAGCCCGTGAGGAACTGGGCACCAAGCGCCGAGAGCTCCTGCCGTAGCTCCACGTGATTGTAGATTTCACCGTTAGCGATGAGTACATAGCGGCCACAAGGGGTGCGCAAAGGCTGCGCGCCGCCCTCGATATCGATAATCGACAGCCGCGTGTGACCGAGCGCTACCTGCCCTTCGATGGACTCGCCCTGCCCATCCGGTCCACGGTGCTGAAGCGCCGCCATGGCGAGGGGAAGCCGCTCAGTCTGCAGCCGTCCACTCGCGGCAAATCCTACGATCCCACACATTTAAAAAGAACTCCCCGAACACTGCCTGCTGAACACCGACTGACTCTCCTGCCCATCTCGGCACATCGCAGTGTAAGCGCGCGGCCCCACCTCACCAAGCCGTTCCAACGGGCCTGTCGACTGTGCAAGGCAAGTCTGAACTGCGGCTCCCGCCACGCCATCTTCGGCCAGCGCCCCTGTGCTAATCTGCAGCGGTCTTGGTACTGGCGATGCAGCGTGACACGGCCAAAACTGGCGATTCTGGTTTCCTTCTCCGGACAGGGCGGCGTCGAGCGCATGATCGCCAATCTCTGTCAGGCACTGGTCGACGCACCGATCGATCTCGATGTGCTGTTGATCAAGGCTCGTGGACCCTACGTGGACAGGCTCCCTGACTCTGCCAACATTATCTCCTTGCGTGCTCGACATTCACTGACCAGCGTTTGGGAAGTGGCTCGTTATCTCAAGCGACAGCGCCCCGACGGGCTCCTTGCCATAAAGCATCGGGGCATTTTGGCCGCCCTCAGAGCAAAGCAACTCGCGAGAACCGACACATCGATCTGGGGCCGCATTGGCACGACCGTCTCGGCGGCGCTCGCGAATAAATCAGCGCGGCGGCGCCAGCACTGGTACCGAGCCATGCGCAAACACTACCCCAAACTCGAAAAGCTGATCGCCGTCTCGCAGGGCGTGGCAGACGACGTGCTGGACATTACTGGCATGAGCGAATCCCGTGTCACAGTGGTGCGCAATCCCACCATCACACCTGAAATGCTCGCAGCCGCCACCGAGTCGGTCGAGCACTCCTGGCTATCAGTCGATAGCACTGTCCCCGTGATCATGGGGGTTGGCCGGCTGACCGAACAAAAAGATTTTGCGACGCTTATCGCAGCGTTTGCCAAAGTCCGTTCGCAGCGGGAGGCCCGGCTGCTCATCCTCGGTGACGGCGGGCTCCGAAGTGAACTGATCGCGCAGGCCACAACGTTGGGTGTGGAGGAGCACTTTGCACTGCCCGGCTTTCAGAGCAATCCCTGGGCCTGGATGAGCAAGGCGTCGGTTTTTGCCCTGTCATCTCGCTGGGAGGGCTCTCCCAATACCCTAACCGAGGCCATGGCGTTGGGCGTTCCGGTAGTCAGCACCGATTGCCCGAGCGGGCCACGGGAACTGCTCGACGCCGGTCGCTTCGCACCTCTGGTGGCTATGGGAGACAGTGACGCCCTCGCTAACGCCCTGCTGTCAGTGCTGGCAAAGCCTCCCGAGTCACAGATGCTGACTGAGGCGGTCAGCGCCTATCATCGGGACGTGAGTGCCAAGGCTTACTTGCAGACACTGGGTTTATCCGCCTGACCCACCACACTTGCGCACCCGGCCCGATGTCAACACAATCAAGAGCAGTTGCAGTGTGCTTTACAAAACCTATAACAAGGAAGAACAACACTATGTCTACCATCAGAACCCAGATTGTCGCCACCCTCTTCGCCATCACGTCGTTGCTCTCACCGGTTGGCCACGCCGGCGGCGACTTACAAGACGATCATGAAGAAATTCTGGCGCTCTATCAGGGATGGATCCGCGCAGTGGAAGGCAGTGACATTGATGGGTACGTAGGCGGCCTACACCCTGACGTCAGCCTGCGGCCCCCGGGCGTGGTGGGCCTGGACGGGCGGGACAATTATCGCGAGTTTCTGGGGCCGGTCTTTGAGACAGCGCGCTACGAAATTACCATCGATACCCCGCACAACATCACCATGATGGGCGACGCAGCGGTTGTTGAGTACGACTACACGATTCGTCGCATAGTCGATGCCAGTGCAAATGCCGATCTACCCGAGGGTGCACTGCAAGGCGAGTCGACCACCTCTCACTACATCGACGTGGTGGCCAAGGACGACAGCGGCGCCTGGAAAATCCGACTCCACAGCTGGTCGATGACGCTCTAAAAGCCCAACACGAAATCCACAGGGCTTAGCACACTGTTCAGCATCCACGTGAGTAACCATGAACAACACTAAACAACGCGATGACTACGCAATGATCACCGGCGCCTCGGCCGGATTGGGCGCCGAGTTTGCACGACAACTGGCGGCAGCCGGACACAATCTCATTTTGGTTGCCCGGCGTGAGGATCGGCTGAGCGCCATCGCTGGCGAACTTCGCGCGGCCTGCGGTGTCGACTGCCAACTGATTGTTGCGGATCTGAACGAGTCGGACGCGGGCGCTCAGATTAGCAGCGCCTGCGTGTCGGCTGGCTGGCAAATCAGCTGGCTCATTAACAATGCCGGCGTCGCCGGTCCGGATTTACTGAAAGATCGCGATTGGGCGGCGCAACAAACTTTCTTCCAACTCATGATGTTATCGGTAGCGGATCTGTGCCACCGCATGATTCCGGGCATGGCGGAACGGGGTTACGGGCGCGTCATCAATGTGGCGTCTGTGGCTGCACGCGTACCACGCTCCGGGGGCTGTAATTACGGGCCGGCAAAAGCCTATTTGGTGGCGCTCTCCGAGGAGCTGAATCTGACGGTCGCTGCGCGAGGCGTACATGTCTCGGCGCTGTGTCCTGGCTTCACACACACCGATTTTCACGAGACAGCAGGGCTCATGGACATGAAAAACAGCATGGCAAAGTGGCTGTGGTACAACGCCGACGTTGTGGTCCGCGATGCGATCAGGGGTGTTGAAGCAGGAAAACCGGTGGTGGTCTCGGGGCGCCTCTACCGTTGGCTGGACCCCATTTTCCAGTCAGTCTGGACGCGACGCTTTCTGCGCATCAAGGCCAGACCCGATTGAAACAATGACGCCCGGGCGCCTCATGAGGGTGTAGAGGGTGTGAAGGGAGCAATCTGACATGCATCATCTCAACCGACGGACCCTGCTCGCGGCCGCAGCTTCGCTGTCCATCGCGCGAAGCGATACCATCCGAGCAGATCCGTCAATTCACTACGACGTCATCGTCATAGGCGGTGGTACGGCCGGTATTCCCTGCGCCCTGTTCGCAGCCCGCAGCGGCGCGCGGGTGCTTCTGATCGAAAAAAGCCCGGCTTTGGGCGGCACCCTGTTCTGGTCGACCGGGCAAATTGCGGGTTCGGGCACAGTATTCCAGCAGAGGCTAGGCATTGATGACTCGGCAGATGCACACTTTGACGACTGCATGCGCATCAACGAGCACACCGCCGATCCGGAGTTGACAAGACTCACCGTTGACCACGCCGGCGAGACCATCAACTGGCTCGCCGCCAACGGTTTTGAGGTGATGGCAGGACACCCGGTCACAGGTATCGGCCACGATCACTTTACGGCTCGCCGCTACCAGCAAGGGGTGAACAACGGCCTGTCAATTCTGAATGCTTTCTTACCCTCTCTCGAGTCGAGCATAGCTCGCCAAGAGATTACCTTGCTGACAAGCACAGGCGTCAATGGCCTGATGCAGGACCGTGCGGGCAAAGTAGTGGGTGTGACCGTCGCCGGGCCTTCGGGTATTCAAGATATTCGCGGCACTCATATCGTCATGGCAACCGGCGGCTGCGCCGCCAACCCGAGACTTTTCGAGGATCTTCATGGCGTACCGCTTTACGCCAAAACCGCCTACCCCACCTCACAAGGAGATGGTCTCCTGCTCGGCATGTCAGCGGGCGGCGCCATTGTGGGTGGAGAGAAATATGCCAGCCTCGCAGGACTGGTGCCGGATGCCTTTGAGTACCCCTGTCACATGTATGCCTGGGCCCCACTCAACCCGGCTATCCGACAGCCCTGGGAGATCCTGGTAAACGCCGGCGGCGACAGGTTCGTCAGAGAGGACCATCCCAGCATTCATCAGATTGAGCACAGTATTTACGGGCAAGCTGGACATCGGCACTGGGCCATTTTTGATGCCGAGATGCTGGAAAAATCAGAACCAATCATTCCCGATTGGAGTCGCGATCGATTAGCGAATGAGCACCAAACTCACCCCATGTTTTGCAGTGCGGCGTCTCTCAAGGATCTGGCATTTCGCGCCGGCATAAACCCTGCTTCGCTAGTGGCTAGTGTCGATGACTACAATCGTCGGCTTCGATCGGGTAGCGGTGATCGCTTCGGGAGAGTACACAGGCCTATTACTCTCTCAAAACCGCCTTTTTATAGCATTGCCATGCAAGGATGGACGCTCGTATCTTTCGCCGGGCTCAGTGTAAACCGTCATCTGCAGGTGCTGGACAACGAGAAACGGCCGGTGCCAAACCTCTACGCCATTGGGGAAGTGATCGGCGCCGGCGCCACCTCGGGGGCTGCCTATACCAATGGGATGCTCGTCACGCCCGCCATTACCTTTGGCCGACTGCTCGGCGCCAGACTGGCCGGCCTGTCGCGGGCAAATTGACCCCGCATTCCGTCGCGCGCGACGTCCGCCACATCATCACGGTGAATTAGCAATAAGTGACAGCCCCGTGGAGCGATTTGCACTCGCGTGGGCACCTTGGTAGTTTGCGAATGAGGTCAACTAAGGAGATCCCATGAAAATCAAAGGTTTTATCACTGTAGCGAGCGCGCTTATGCTCTTTTCATCGCTCGCATCAGCCGGCCATCCGGTTCAGATGTGGAAGTGCAACGTGCACGGCAATGTTTCCGAAGAGGATGTCATGGCGCAGGCAGCGGGCTGGAAGAAAGCCGCTGGTGAACTGCCCGGCGGCGACGGCATGAACGTTTACACCATGTTCCCCGTGTCCGTTGGCGCTGATGGCGACGGAACCGACGTCCTGCTCGCGGTTTCCTGGGAGTCATTTGGCGACTTCGGCAAGTGGTGGGATACCTACCCCTCCTCTGACGTCGCACAGATGGAGCGCGAGACCATGACCTGCCACGGCAGCGCGCTGTGGGAGAGTGAGGAAATTTAATCCTCTCATCTGCTTTACTGTGGGGCCGCCTCCGGGCGGCCCTTTTTCGTTGTATCGGCCGAAAGCGACAACGACACTAGCGGGCCAGTTTTAGACAGACGAGTAACAATCAATGTCCCAAGTCTGGAGTTGTAACGAGTGGGATCCACTCGAAGAAGTCATCGTGGGCAACCCCCTCGGCGCCCGCTTCCCCCACGCGGACCCCAGCACCCGCCTCGCCGAGTATCCAGATTGCGATCTTGCGGCTATTCCTCAGGGGCCCTTTCCTGACCAGATTATTGAAGAAACCGAGGAAGACCTGCAGGGCTTTGTCGATGCCTTGGAGGACCGCGGCGTCACCGTGCGCCGGCCCGACACCTGGCCCCATGAGCAGACCATCAGCACGGTCCAGTGGGAAACGCAGGGCTATTACAACTACTGCCCCCGCGATGTGCTATTGGTAATCGGTGACACGATCATCGAAACCCCCAATGTGATTCGAGGGCGCTCGCTGGAGACCGGATCCTATCGGCGTCTCCTCATGGAATACTATGACAGCGGTGCCAAATGGTTCAGTGCCCCCAAGCCCCTTTTGGAGGACCGTCTTTTTGAGTTCGATCCCGCCGCGCCGACCCCTCAAAACTTCGAACCCGCTTTTGACGCCGCCAACATCCTGCGCTTCGGGCGCGACCTCCTCTACCTGGTCAGCGCAACGGGCAACGAATTAGGCGGTCACTGGTTGCAGCGCATACTCGGGGATGAGTTTCGCGTTCACTTCATGAAAGACGTGTATTTCGGCAGCCACATCGACTCCACGTTGGTGGCGCTGCGTCCGGGGCTGGTGCTGGCCAACCCTGAGCGCCTATCGATGGACACCATTCCGGATTTCCTGAAGGGTTGGGAAATTATATTCAGTCCACCAATGGAGAATCAGGAGCGTCACAGTGCCCAGTATCTCCAGCAAGCGATCGGCAGCGAGTGGATCGACATGAATCTATTCAGTCTCGGGCCCGATACCGTGGTGGTAGACGGCTACCAGACCGCGCTGATCACGCTGCTCGAATCCAAAGGCCTGGAGGTGATTCCGCTTACGCTGCGTCACTCGCGCATGATGGGTGGCGGCTTTCACTGCGTCACACTCGACACCCGGCGCCGTGGCACGATGGAATCCTATTTCTCCTGACGGACCCGACATGACCAAATGGCACAGGCCTCGATGACGCTACTATGGATCGCTCTGCTACCCGCTGCGGTGACCACAGCCTGGGTCCGTTATCGTCAGGTGGTCGCCGGCAACGCGTGTTCACTCCCTTCAGAGCCCACGCTTACCCAGTCCCACCCATCGGTACCCTGGGGTATCCATGGGCACCAGCAGGGTGCGCGCTGGTTACACGAAATCTTTGAACGCTCGGCGGTTCAATTCCCCGAACTGACGGCACTGTCCATTCCCGAAACGGGGGAGTCACTGACCTACGCGGAGCTTGATCAATTAGCCAACCAACTCGCTGCTGTCATCGGCGACTCCGTCTCTCAAGCGGATCAGATCGTCGCTGTACGTCTTCCCCAAAACTCAGCAACCATCGTCGCCCTGCATCTGGCAATCCTGAAAGCGGGCGCCACGCAATGCTTCATCGACCCCGACGCCCCGGATGAACTGTTCTCGCGCGTACTGAGCGACGCCCGGCCCGCGCTGCTGATCAGTGACGCTTTACCCTCCGGCTATGCTGGGGACTTTGTGTCACCGGAGGTGCTGCTCCGTCAGGCCCAGTCCGGGTCCTCACGCGCACTCTCAGCGCCGTGGTTGGATGAACCTCAGGCGAGATTAGCCTCCCTGTTTTACACCAGCGGCACCACAGGCCACCCCAAAGGCGTTGAGTGCCCTCACGCTGGCTACATTAACCTCGCGCAGTCCTATGCAACCTTTTATGACTTTGTGCCCGGTAGCGACGCCAGTTCGCTGACCTCCTCGCTAGGCTATGACGGCAGTATTTCCGAGATGTACAGCGCCTGGGTCGCCGGCTGCGAAGTTGTCATGCTGTCCAAGTCAGCGCTGAGATCCGGCCCTGACTTGTTGCCTGTTTTGCGCGATGCGCAGATCACCGCGCTCTTTTGTCCGCCTGTATTGCTGTCAACACTGACAGCACACCCCGAGCGCGACCTGCCCTACCCCATTTGTCGCTATATCGTGCCTGCCGGCGAGGCGTTTCCTGCTTCTTTGATCGAGCCGTGGTCTCGCGCACGGCGGCAGATCGTCAACACGTACGGTCCGACGGAAGTCAGTACCGATACCAGCCGCCAACTTCTGCGGCCTAATGAGCCCGTCACCATCGGCAGTCCCTTCCCCGGTGTCAGCTACACTATCGTTGACTCCGACACGCTGACGCCCCTGCCCCATGGCGAGGAGGGTGAACTCTGCATCGGTGGCGTTCAGCTTGCGCGCGGCTACCGCAACCTGCCCGAGGCCACCAGCGAGCTATTTATTGAGCATCCTGAGCTAGGGCAGATCTATCGGTCGGGAGACCGCTGCCACGTTGACCCCATCACCCTCCGGGTGCACTTTCACGGGCGCATCGACGCTCAGCTTAAGGTCAGGGGCTACCGCGTCGAGGCACAACCCATCGAATCACTGCTGCAGGATCAATTTGCCGATATTGAAACTGCCGTGCTGGATTGTCAGAACAATGAACTCGTTGCGTTATTGAGAGCACCGGCCCTGTGGTCAGAGGACACCACAATCACCAACATACAACCTTTTAACCATGCACTAGCGGGTAAGGCGCAGCGGCTGATTTCAGCACAATACCCGCCTTACGCGGTTCCCTCCCGCTTTTTTCTCGTCAATCAATTCGAGTGGGTTCCCGCTTCCGGAAAAATTAATCGCCGTGCCTTGCCTTCGGTGGCTGAGATAGCTGAGCTCGAGGCATCAGAGGTCGTCGTGAAGGCAGCTGTTACAAATGACGAGAGTACGTCTTTTCCCGCTGAGGTGTTGGCCCTATGCCGGGCTGAGCTCGGAGCAACGCTCGACTGGCATGATGACTTCGTTGACTGGGGCGCTCACTCGATTGCGATCGCGCGGTTAACTCAGCAGCTACAGGCAGCAGGCTACCGCGTTTCGGTCAGGGGCTTGCTCAGCGAGACACGCACCGCAGCGGCCATCGCTCAGCTACCGACTCACCCCGAAGATCAGCAGGACTCTGCTCAGCCCACTGCCCCAACGCCAACGTATGCGACATCTGAAGACCCATCACAATCGAGTCGATCATATGGATTCAGACAATTCAGCGCGCTGCAGGCGTTGGCCGCCGCGCTACTCAGGGCGCCGCTTCTGCTGATGGCCGCTCTGGGACTTGCCATTATCGACCCCGAAGAACTGCTAATTGTCGGCGATGTCATGGGCTTTTTACAGGCAACCATCATCGCCTATTGCGTCTATATGGTCGTGCCCTTCGTTAATCTCGGTTGGGTGCTACTGCTCCGCTTGATTCAGGCAGGCACGGCGCGCTCGCCCAGCATGGCCCCCGGGCGTTATCAGAAATTTTCCAGCCATCACCTGCAGCTGTGGTGGCTAGAGCAACAGACTGACTTTGTGCTTAAGCCGCTTGTGAACGGACTGCGGAGTCCAGTGTTATTTAATTGGGTACTGAAAAGGCTGGGTGCCGATATCCATCCTGGTGCATTTGTCGCACAAAGTACCGAGTGGTACGGCCCCCTTTCACTCATCTCAATAGAGCTCGGCGCTGTTATTCAGGCGGGCGTGCAAGTGAGTAGTGCTCGCTGGGAGGGTGAGTGCTTCGTTTTAAATGCGATCCGTGTGGGTCACAGAGCGCGTGTTGGTAGCCGGGCCATGCTCTCTGGCGGCGCGTCGCTTGGGGATCACTCATGGCTCACGCCCTTGTCCAGCCTCGATATCGAGAGCCAGCCCAACAGTCAAATCAGCGGCGTCCCGGGAAAGAGGATAGGCAACTACCAAGCACCTAAGACGCCTGACCTTGCCGTGTCCTCAGCACTCAAAGACGCGGTGATCGACCTTCGCAATGTCGTCACACAATTAGTGCTGGAACTCATGTTGGTGATTCTGCCCGGGGCGTTTATTGCACTGCTGACCACCTGGTTTCTCGGATTCGAGGCCCTTAGCAAGGTGAATCTGGATGCGAAGATGCTAACCGGCCGCGACCTGTTGGTGATGAGCGGTGCGGGAGTGATCGGCATCTGGCTGGGAGTACTCACCAGCTCACTCATTCTCTGCATTTTCCTTCGGCTGACTCCCACCCCGCCAGGCTGGACGTCTGCCGCCAGCCTGCGAGGTACGCTGGCACGCTACCGACAAACCAAGATGAACCAGATCCAGCAGATGTGGGGCTGGAGCCTCACAGGTCAATACCTCCGGGCACTGGCGGGCGTAAAGTTCTCGCGGGTCGGCGCGTCGGAATGCGACGCACTGGTAAACGTGCTGCCGGAGCACCTCCACGCAGATGCAAACGTGTTCATCGCGCAGGGTTGTTATTGCAACGTGCTGGATGAGCATGGCGCTTTTCTGCTGGCGCAGCCGGTTCAAATGCCCGCCGGATTCTTTGCCAGCAACAACGCCATGATCGAACCGGGACCCGTGCCCGGTAACCTGCTCCTCGGGGTGTCCACACCGCTCGGGCCTCACCTGTACCGACCGCAATACACCGACCGTCCCGATACCAAGCGCGTGCTCGCCGGCAACCCCCCACTGGAGATGGGGTCAAACGGTCCGCAGAGAGCGCCAGCACACCCGACACCGTCGCTCGGTATTTTCCTGCTGCGGTTCATACTGAACGATCTGGCCTCAGTGGGCGTGATTCCGGGCATCACCGTGTTTCTAGCCACCGGCTTACTGGTCAGCCTCAATATCATGGGCTTCAGTAATATGGGCGCTGCATTGATCACCAGCATCGTCGTGCCGCTGTCGCTTCCCCTGCTCGCGCTATTCGTCAAGCTGGTCCTGGTCGGTAATCGTTGGGGACGGCAAAACAGTGCGCCCTTTTGGTCGGTGCGCCACTTCACCTATTTTCTGGCGCAGGATTGTTTCTTCCGACTCATGGCGGGTTTTATGAGCACTGTCTCGGGTACAGCGCTGGCGAATCCGATTCTGCGACGCTTTGGCTGTCGAATTGGCCAACGCACCTTAATTGGCTTGCCGTTGCAGATGTCTGATTGGCACGCTGTGGACATTGGCGATGACTGCGTTGTTAATGGGCAGATGCAGCTTCACAGTTTCGAGGATCGCTTGCTGACGGTATCGCGCACGAGAATTGGGGACGGATCCACCATCAACCACGGAACCATGCTGATGGGCGGCGCGCACCTCGATTCAGGAGTGACGGTCGATCCACAGTCGCTGGTGCTCAAGGCCATGAACTTGGAAGCCGGCATTCACGCGGGCAGCCCGACTCAGCGTATTAGCTAGGACGCCCGGCCGGTCTTGCGCCCTATTTCAGCGACGAAGCGACTCCCAACGCCAGTAAGTCAGGCAGCGCCATAACCATTCCAGCGGCCCTCGCCTGAATCGTTGACACCACCAGTGGCACAGCAGGACCTGCATGGCATAGACAACAAACGCGAGCCCGCCTACCTGTGCCGGCCCCCAGACAAAGGCGGCACCGAAACCGTAGCCATAAAAAATCGTCGTAAAAATCATCGTCTGGCTGACATAGCCGGTTAAGCTCAGTTGTCCGGCGCTGGCGATGAAGCTCCTCACCCCTACCAGCCAGTGACTCTGAACCCAGCACCATACGCTGACGAACCAGGCGCCCGTCAAACTTAGGGTAGCGGCCAGATACACTAGGTCGCCGCAGAGCACCTGCATTGGCGTGGCGTCTGAGCGTTCGAAAGGCGCGTAACCCACTGTGGCTGACCAATAACCCTCCAAACCCATCAGTGACAGCCCCATAATCCACAGCCCCCCAGCAATCGATACGGATTGCCGGTGAGTCAGGCGCTGTAATGCAACCCAACCTCCGCGCATGACGCAAAAACCCACCAAAAAGCAGGCAAGCACCAGTAATCCCGAGTCGGGATATTGCCAGTCGGCCCAGAAACGCTCTGGTAAAAACGCTGAGTGGAAAGCCAATACCTCTGTGAAGCTCCCGACGACCAATGGCGAGTCCATCCGCTCCTCCTCAAGCCAGATGTTCGCCTCTTCCGCATTTTCTGCCGGCCAGTCATCTCCCCGGTCACCACCCAGAAGATGGCCGAACGGAAAGCTGAGCAACAGCAACAGCGCGAGTGAAAGCAGCCATTTTGTCGGTAATCGGTAGAGCAATAAGAGCAGCAAACCCAGCTCGGCGTAGAGCATCAGAATATCACCCTCAAACAGCAGAGCGTGCAGGCACCCAAAGAGCATCAAAACGCCGAGACGGCGCAAAGAACGGGCCGTCGTGTATCCCGAAGACTGGGTTTGCAGGAAGAAGCCCATGCCAAACAGCAGGCTGTATAGCGTCCAAAACTTGGTTTCAAAAACGACGTGTTTGACCTGCCACACCAGCTGATCGGTCATCCCTAACCAGGCAGGATAGTCAGCCCCAAAACTGAATACGTTGACTAACAAAATACCGAACAAGGCAACGCCGCGCAGAACATCCAGAAACTCAATACGGCTTGTCCCAGAGACCCCGCCGGTCAAAACAAAACGTCCCACTCCTGATCGACCAGTTGCAGGGTTTTGCCTAAGCCCTGCGCCAAAGCCTGATCATAGACGGCGGAGGCGACCGCGATATCTTCAATCGCAAGCCCAAACGGATTCCAAAAAATACGTTCGTCGGGGTCTTCACGACCCGGTATGTGCCCCGATACAACCGCACCGAACTCGCCGTGAATACTGTCACGCGTTACCAGACCCTCGCGGTGCATGCGCGCCAATACCCGGTCGGAGTGCACGCTCTGATGCCAGTCGTCCACCACAATTTTATCCGCGGCACTGACCAGCTCAAAAGTGGGGTCCATGAGCGACACATTCATGAACAATGCGCCGCGCTTAAACTCGGATACGGTGACGTAGGGCTCCGATTCAGTGGTCGCGACAATGCCCATGTCTGCCTCTGACAACGCGTCCTGAAAGCACGGCACCGGCTCCACCGTGATGCCCAACGTGCCCATATGCTCGACAAAGGCTTGCAGACGTCCTGCATTTTGATCAAAAGCACGATAGTGCTGGACATCCGGAAACCACTTCGATATGGCCCACAGTGTCAGCGCGCCGATGCGTCCGGCGCCCACCAGCCCCACCGACTCGCTGTCTGGTCGCGCGAGATAACGCGCCGCCAACGCCTGGACGACGGCTGTGCGCATGGCACT
>PYIJ01074796.1_pt1 | contig 14899 bp, 14 predicted proteins | sample 3578051 | NCBI WGS metagenome assembly PYIJ01 (sample SAMN08408021, study PRJNA431606) | Marine metagenome isolate SA_KN192-05_S13_5m, whole genome shotgun... | biome: marine; feature: oceanic pelagic zone; material: water; isolation source: surface water sample, 0.2-0.8 um fraction ... | reverse complement strand
AGCAAGTTGGATCTGCACGGGAAATTTATGAGAAGCCTGAGAATAAATTTGTTGCTGATTTTATAGGTGAAACCAACTTAATCGATGTAAACGTTTCGAACCTTGAAGCTGGAAAAGGTTCATGCACTCTGCCCGGTGGGAAAAAGATCACGTGCTCTGCCGCGAAAGGCGCTCGTTCTGGGCCTGGGCATCTATCCGTGCGCCCTGAACGTATTAAAATCAGCGCATCAAGCAAAAATCTGCTCGAAGGTACTGCTGTCCGTCATATTTATCTCGGTACCGACCTCCACATAGAGGTGAAATTAAATACCGGCGGTAATGTAACAGTAAGAATGCAAAACTCCACTCAAATTCAAATTCCTGATGTGGGTCAATCAGTAGGGCTTGATTTTGATCCAAGCTCTGCGCGATTGCTGGTGGACTGATGGCTAATCTACCGAAAACAACCACAAAAGGCTCGGCCAGAACCTATGATGGCTTCGGTATACCATTAATTATACCTACGTGGATCATTATTGGTTTCTTCTTAGTTATTCCTGTCGCTATGATGTTGGTATATTCTTTTTTAACTAAAGAGTTTCGTGGTGGCGTTATTTGGGAGTTTTCGATTGGCGCCTATGACCAATTCTTTTTTTACCGGGGACTTTTTGGCGATAGTCCGCCAACAATAGAGTGGACCTATATTGGTATTTTTTGGCGTTCAATATGGCAAGCGGGGCTAGCTACTTTTTTTTGCCTTTTAATTGGTTTTCCTACAGCATGGTTCATTGCCACTAGGACAGGGCGAAATAAAACAATTTGGCTATTCTTGATAACAATACCTTATTGGGTAAACTTACTGATCCGTACGATTTCAATGAAATTTCTTATCCGAGATAATGGTCCTTTAAATGAATTCTTTTTATCCATTGGAATAATTTCTGAACCCCTTCACATCATAAACACAAATTTTGCAGTACAACTCGGACTTTTCTATTCGTATCTGCCTTTCATGGTGCTTCCCATCTACGCTGCGGTCGAACGTTATAACTTTGCGCTTAGCGAAGCGGCTGCTGACCTCTATGCATCGCGGACGGTAACGCTTACAAAAGTTATTTTGCCCACTGTAAAACCTGGAATAATAGCGGGTTGTATACTCGTCTTTGTTCCGAGCTTAGGTGCCTTTCTGGCACCTGACTTATTGGGAGGTGCCAAGAATTTTATGATAGGTTCATTAATCGAGGAGCAATTTAAAGGCGCTGCAGGAAACTGGCCGTTTGGAGCTGCTGCATCCATGATCCTGTTATCTCTCGTGTTAATTGTTCTTACATTTTATGCGCGCAGCCAAACAAAGGATCAGATTTGATGGCTATAAAGTCTCTGGATATACGCCACTTTACAGGGTTCCAACCTCTGACATTTTTATGCCTTTTTTTGCTTTATGCGCCCTTAATTATTGTTATGATTTATTCTTTTAATGACAGTAATTCTATTACTCGATGGGATACGGTTTCGCTGCGATGGTACTATGATTTATTTTATGGAGTAGATGCTCCAAAATTCAAAGCCGCTGCGATAAACTCCGTATCCATTGCTATTATGGCAGCAATATCTGCAACTATAATCGCAACAATGGCAGCGACCGCAATGCTGCGTGCTGGAAGGTTTCGAGGTAAATCTGTAAGTTTTGCATTGATTAATTTACCTCTGATGGTACCCGAAATCGTTACAGCGGTTGCTACACTAATCTTTTTTTCAGCAATTGGGTTTACGACAGGGTACCTGACGATCCTAATCGCCCACATCGTATTTTGTATTCCTTTTGCCTATTTACCAATTGCTGCTCGTATGCAGGGTATTGAGGAAGTCTATGAGCAGGCAGCACAAGACCTGTATGCTACAAGATTTCAGGCGTTTCGCCTTATCCTCCTACCATTGATGGCTCCAGGAATTATGTCAGGATTTCTGCTGGCATTTATTATTTCACTAGATGACTTCATCATTACAAACTTTGTCAAAGGTGCCGGAGTAGAGACGCTACCTACTGTAATCTTTGGCGCTGTTAAGCAAGGAATTAAACCAAATATAATGGCAATTTCCACACTACTCTTGGTGGTATCCGTGGGATTTGTCGCCCTGTCCTATTTCGTCGGGCGGATAGGGGAAAAGGCAAACCCGACTACAACTAAAAAAGGAGAATAGAATGAAAAAACTTATAAAATTAGGCGTTGCGGCGCTAACCCTTTCAGTGGCGGCGAATATCGCCAGTGCGGAAGGTAAGCTATCAATCTATCATTGGTTTGAATATATTCCACAAGAGCTGTTGGACAAATTTTCTGCACAATACGGTGTTGAAGTTACCATGGATACTTTTGACTCCAATGAAGCGATGCTAGCATCTCTTAAAGCTGGGAAAATGGGAAGTTACGATGTGGCTGTTCCTGGTGACTATATGGTGGAAATTATGGCCGGTGATGGCATGCTTGATACTTTCACAAAAGCTGAGATGCCAAATCACGGGAACATAATGGATCAGTGGGTAAACGTTGGTTTTGACATGGGGCGCAAATCGTCGATCCCTTATCAGTGGGGGTCAACCAGCTTTTCGGTAAATCGTGATGACTACAAAGGGGATATCAACACTCTTGCTATAGTTTTTGATCCACCTGCGGAATTGCAAGGAAAAATCAATGTGCTCGATAGCCAAGGCGAACTTCTTGCTCTTGCATCAATGTACCTCGGTATTCCGCAATGCACAACGGATCGTGATCAGCTTAAGACACTTAATGAGCTTCTTCAGAATGCTAAACCTCACTGGGCCAGTTTTGGTTCTGATATAGCCAAAGACGTGCTTGTATCTGGCGACGCATCAGTTGGTATGATTTGGTCTGGTTTTAGTGCAAAAGCTCGAGAAGAAGGTGCAAACGTTGAATATGCATTTCCGAAAGAAGGATACGTTGTTTGGATGGACAATGTTGTTTTACTAAAGGATGCGCCAAATCGTGACAATGCCTTGAAGTTCATGAATTTTCTACTAGAGCCAGAAAATGCTGCAGCTGTAACTAACTATGCAGCTTATACTGCTGGCGTCAAAGGTACGGAACCTCACCTGTCTGACGCAGTAGCAAACTCACCTGAGTCAAATCCGCCAGCATCACCTGTAGGTGAATTTGTACAAGCGTGTTCTCAGGAAGTTCAAACGGTCTATGACACCATCTGGACTAATTTGAAGAAGTAAACAATTCTAACGTCTTCTTAGAAAGGAGGAGCTATGATTGTTGCAGCATACCAAGGCTTCTCGCCTGAGGGGAACATAAAAAGTGCCTTGGCCACAGTCGATAAAACACTGGCCAAGGCAGCTAACGAAAATGTAGAAATGATCGTGTTTCCAGAGTTGTATTTTCCTGGGTATAATCAAATGAAAAGTCATCCTGTTGTAGCCCAAAAGCAAGGAGGCAGTTGGGAAACTAAGCTTGCCGCGCTGGCGAAAAAGCATGGTTGTGGTCTAACAATAGGTTGGGCTGAACGGGACGGAGACAGTATCTATAATAGTGCGTCCACATTTGACCGAGCAGGCACAAAATTAGCTCATTTTCGGAAAATCCAGCTCTGGGGTAAAACAGAGCAAGAAATATTTGAATATGGGGATAGCTATGTAACCTTCGAGTTAGCAGGGATAAAAATAGGGCTGCTTATATGTTATGATGTTGAATTTCCCCAGCATGTTCAGGCGCTCGCCCAAATGGGCGTTCAGCTTGTACTTGTGCCGACTGCTAATCCTGTGAATTTTAGCATAGTAAACACCACGTTGGTACCTGCTAGGGCATCAGAAAATGCCATGACTATTGTTTATACAAATTACTGTGGAAGTGATAATGGCCTGTCATTTTGCGGTCAATCAACGATCGTGGGCCCCCTTGCCCAGCCTCTCGCCTCTGCTGGTCCTGATGATGAAGATCTTCTAATCGCCGACCTCAGTTCAATCAATAATATTGATGCAGCTTTAATATCCACTCAACTTACTGATTTCAGAAAGGTTCTTACCAAATGACTCTAGACATTCCGACAACCACTGATGACGTCCTCACTTCTGATACTCATTTGATCCAATCCTTTGCAGATCTAAATGCGCTTAAGCAAAACGATGCACGTACCGTTATTGTTGGCGCTGAAGGTGCTTATGTCACTGACAGTGATGGCAATAAATTAATTGATGGCATTGGGGGCCTTTGGTGTGTTAATATAGGGCATCGTCGGAAAGAGATAATCAATGCAATTACCGAACAGCTGAATACTCTTGATTACTATTCCACTTTTTACAATTTTACACATCCAACAGCAGCTAAGCTAGCTGCAAAAGTTGCATCTCTTGCTCCAGGTCATTTAAATACTGTGCACTTTGGAAACTCTGGTTCTGTCGCAAATGACAGTGCAATCCGGATGCTTCATCATTACTATAATCGTCTTGGTAAACATAATAAAAAGCTCGTTCTTAGTCGTGAGGGCGCTTACCATGGATCCACCCATCTTGCGATGGCAATGACAACCCCTGCCTACGCTGACGGTTGGGATAAAGCGGAGGGCCTTGTCCATCATTTAAAATGCCCACACTTTTGGCGATATGGGAACGGCATGACGGAAGGAGAATATTTGGATTTTCTTCTTGAAGATGCCAAATCTCGTATTGAGACACTAGGCAGCGAGAACATCGCTTGCTTTATCGCTGAACCTATACAGGGTGCTGGTGGCCTTATTGTCCCACCGAACGGCTACCATGTAAGAATGGGCGCGCTATGCAAGGACTATGATATCAAATATATTACTGATGAGGTAGTTACCGCTTTTGGTCGTTTGGGTCATTTTTTTGCTTCCAAAGATGTCTTCGGCGTGCAGCCTGATATTATAACTACTGCTAAAGGCCTGACTTCTGGCTACCAGCCGCTATCTGCTACCATTATCAGTGACGAAATCCACGAAGTGATCTCTGGAGAAGGTTCTATGTTTCTTCATGGTATGACCTATTCTGGTCATCCCGCAGCGTCAGCAGCTGCACTAGCAAATATTGCCTTAATGGAGAAAGAGGGTATTCCACAGCGAGTACAAAAAACCGGAAAACATTTTGAAAATAGTCTGCATAAGCTGTCAGATTTGGACTTGGTTGGTGAAGTCCGTGGTAGTCACTTCATGATGGGAATTGAATTTGTCAAAGAAAAAATCAATAAAACGCCGTTTGAACCGGAAGATAAAATTGGCCTAAAAATCGCTCGTGCAGCGCAGCGGCGTGGCTTGATTGTTAGACCTCTTGGCAACATTGCCATTTTGTCGCCAACATTAATTATGGACGAAGATATGATTGATGACGTTGTGAATATAATGAGTAACAGCATCAAAGAAGTTCAAAGTGAGCTTTGAACGATAAAAGGGCTTTTCTAATGACATTGGAAAAAACAGATGTTGTTGTAGTAGGTGGAGGTCAAGCGGGTATCGCAGCAAGCGAGCACCTCACAAGGGCTGGTATCAAACATATCGTTTTGGAAAGAGCACGAACTGCGGAACATTGGCGAACAATGCGCTGGGATTCGCTTGTTGCAAACGGTCCTGCATGGCACGATCGTTTTCCGAATATGGAGTTCAAGGGCCAGCATCAAGATGCCTTTGTTCCAAAGGAAGAAGTTGCCGATTATCTTGTTGATTATGCCAAGATGTTTAATGCGCCAATTCGTGAGGGCATTAATGTGAGATCTGTAAAGCGTAAAGATAAAGGTGCTGGGTTTGTTGTTGAAACTAGCGATGGAGTGATTGAAACTTCTTATGTAATTTCTGCTACCGGAGCATTCCAGCGGCCACTGGTGCCCCCAATTATTCCAGAGATTGAAGGGATTAAACAAATACATTCTACGGCCTATCGAAATCCTGAAGAATTACCGAAAGGTAATGTCTTAGTGGTTGGTGCAGGCTCATCTGGCGCTCAGATTACTGCAGAACTGATGAAGACTGAGCGAAAAACCTTTCTTTCTGTAGGGGCTCACGATCGACCGCCGCGCCGTTACCGCAACCGAGACTTCTGCTGGTGGCTAGGTGTCCTAAATCTCTGGGATGCGGAAGCAAACCCATCATCAACTCATACGACGATTGCTGTCTCAGGGGCTGATGGTGGTGCAACTGTTGATTTTCGCAAGCTTGCAAGTCAAGGGTTGACGCTTTTGGGTCTGACCGAGACTTATGACAATGGCGTGCTCACCTTCGCAAACAATCTTGCTGATAATATTCGGGAAGGTGATAACAGTTATCTTTCAATACTTGATCTTGCTGACGCCTATGTAGACCGAAATGGACTTGATTTACCACTTGATCCTGAAGCTCGTGAGATCGGCCCAGATCCAGAATGTATCGCTAGGCCAATTCGCTCCCTTAATCTTTTTAATGAGAATATAAAAACAATTCTCTGGGCGACTGGCTTTTCCAATGACTACGGTTGGCTTCAACTTGATGCATTTGAAGCTGATAATGTTCCCTCGCATAAACGTGGTATTTCTACTGAACCTGGCGTTTATTTCTTAGGTTTACCCTGGCAATCACGCCGTGGATCTTCCTTTATTTGGGGAGTTTGGCACGATGCCAAATTTATCGTTGATCATATTGAGAAACAACAAGGCTATCTTGCCTACCAAGGCAGTGCAGAGTGCCTTCAACTTTAGTGGAGCTTGCTTATATGACGCATATTAGGATCCGTAAATTCAATACCGCAGAGACCTATCCAGAGCAAAATCTAGATAATGATCTCTGCCAAGCGGTTATTGCGCGCGGGGCAACAGTTTTTCTTCGTGGTCAGTGCCCCCAAGATCTGGATACGGCAGAAAATATTTCCAGCAAAGATCCTGTCACGCAAACCCATAAAGTAATGCAAAACATCCAGCAGTTAATTGGCGAAGCTGGAGGTAAAATGGAAGATATGTGCAAAGTCGTTGTATATATTACGGACACCCGTCATCGCGAGGCAGTCTACAGAACTATGGGTGAATACCTTAAAGGTATATACCCAGTTTCCACAGGTCTTTGTGTGACAGCTTTGGCACGCCCGGAGTGGTTGGTAGAGATAGATGCAACTTTTGTAATTCCAGACTGAAAAGGGCTTCGGATGACTTTTTCCATTGTAGCGAAATGCGTTGACACTGGGCAGTTTGGACTGGCAATTTCCTCATCCTCACCCGCCGTTGCAGCACGGTGTGCATTTGCAAAAGCGGGCGTGGGTGCAGTTGCCACACAAAATGTAACTAACCCAGCTTTAGGTCCTATGGTGCTTCAACATCTTGAGTCAGGAAGTTCAGCTTCCAATGCAGTTACAACTTCGATTTCTAGTGAGCCATTCCCTAGTTATCGGCAGCTCTTGGCGGTCGATAGAAATGGTAATACATGTATTCATTCTGGAGAAAACTCTCTTGGCATTTGGACAGAGACACAGGGCCTTTACTGTGCAGCTGGCGGAAATCTTTTGGCAAATCTAGACGTGCCGCAGGCCATGGTTGAAGGCTTTGAAAATACAAAGGGAACTTTAGGCGACCGTTTAGTTGCAGCTATGCAAAGTGGATTAGCTGCGGGTGGCGAGGCGGGACCGTTGCACTCGGCAGGATTGCTAGTCGTTGACACACAAGATTGGCCATATGCGGAGCTTCGCTGCGACTGGACGGAAGATTGTCCAATTACCATGATTGCACAGGCTTGGAAGATTTATAAACCGCAAGCCAAAGACTATGTGATGCGTGCCCTTAATCCAACGGATGCGCCATCTTACGGAGTTCCAGGTGATGAGTAGAATTTGATGAAAGGTGTATAAAATGCAGAGCTTTGAAGATTACACATCTCTAGCTAATTCAATGGATTTTCGAACCAAGTGTTGGATAGATGGGCAATTTGTTTCGGCTAAAAATGGCGAGACCTTTGAGAACATCAATCCGGCTACTGGCAAAAAGCTGTGTGATGTCGCAAGAGGCAATAGTAATGACATTGACGCTGCGGTAAATGCCGCTCGTACTGCTTTTGAGGATGGCCGTTGGTCTGGAAAGACACCAAGTGAGCGTAAAGAAGTTATCCTAAATCTAGCGAGACTTATTCGTGAAAATATTACAGAAATGGCCCTACTCGATACTTTGGATATGGGTAAGCCTATTTCTGAAACTGTAAACGTAGATGCGCCGGGTTCTGCTTTCTTTTTCCAGTGGCATGCTGAAGCTACCGATAAAATATATGATGAAATTGCGCCGACAGGTGGCCGGGACATTGCCATGATCCGCCGCGTTCCACTGGGTGTGATCGGTGCCGTAGTACCTTGGAACTTCCCACTAGATATGGCTACCTGGAAATTAGCACCGGCTTTGGTCACGGGGAACTCTGTAGTACTTAAACCGGCAGAACAATCGCCGCTTTCTGCGCTACGCCTTGCAGAACTGGCCAAAGAAGCTGGGCTGCCAGATGGTGTTCTGAATGTTGTGCCCGGATTTGGTGAAGATGCGGGCCAAGCTTTAGGCCGTCATATGGATGTGGACTGTCTCGTATTTACAGGTTCAACAGTTGTAGGCAAACTTTTCCAGAAATACGCTGGTGAGAGCAATATGAAACAAGTATGGCTTGAAACAGGCGGAAAAAGCCCAAATATTATTTTTCCTGATGCGGATTTAGAAAAAGCTGCTGACATGGCGGCATTTGGAATCTTTTTTAACCAAGGGGAGGTCTGCTCAGCTAATTCACGCCTTTTGGTACATTCAAGTATTAAAGACGAGATGGTCGGCAAGCTTAGAGAAAGAGCAGAAAAGATTAAGCAAGGTGATCCACTTGACCCAGCAACTACCATGGGAGCAATGGTCGACGTGAACCATGCCAAAAAAGTTGAGGGGTTCCTAAATGTTGGCAAAGTTGAGGCTAAGCTTATCATCGGTGGTGATCGGTTCTCTATCAACGACAGTGACGCTTATATTCAGCCCACTATTTTTTCAGATGTTCCAGAAGGTGCCGTAATAGCCCGCGATGAGATCTTTGGCCCAGTTCTTGCGATCCAAACATTTGATACTGAAAGTGAGGCTCTCGAAATGGCAAATAAAAGTGTCTATGGTTTAGCGGCATCCGTTTGGACATCTGATTTGGCGCGCGCAATGGATTTGTCAGAAAAGTTGCATGTAGGTACTGTTTCAGTGAATACAGTGGATGCTCTGTCTGCAATGACCCCATTTGGCGGTATGAAGCAATCTGGCTTTGGTCGAGATTTGTCTATTCATTCTTTTGACAAATACACTGCACTTAAGACCATTTGGATTAAATACTAACTTTAAGGGGCTGGCCTTGGATGACCTCAATGATATCATCGATATACTAACAAAGCTTGTCGGGTTCAAAACAGTCGCGAACGAACCAAACCTTGATCTTATTGATTGGGTTGAAAATTTTTTAGCTAAATCTGGGTTCCGAATTCAACGTATTCCCTCGCCGTGTGGATGTAAGGCTGGCTTGCTTGCAAAATTTGGTGATGGTGATGGTGGTGTTTTGTACTCTGCACACAGTGATGTGGTCTCAACTGAGGGACAAGACTGGACCTCTGACCCATTTGTGCTTCACCGTACCGGTGGCCGGGTAATTGGACGTGGCACCACTGATATGAAGGGTTTTCTGGCTTGTGTTTTAGCACAAGCAAGAAGTTGTCGGGATATGCCTCCAGAAAAACCTTTTATGATTGCCTTATCCTGGGATGAAGAGATTGGATGTCGAGGTATTCCTAATATGATCGATCACGTCGTTCCATTTCTTGGCTGTCCGGATCTTGTAATCGTGGGAGAACCCACAGAGATGCAGCTTTGTTTGGGACATAAAGGAAAAGCTTCTTATCAAGCTATTTGTTACGGAGAGGCGGGACATTCTGCACTCGCGCCAAATTTTAAAAATGCACTTCATGTTGCAGCGAGATTTATTTTAGCGACCTCAGATTTGCAATTAAGGCTTGCTAAAAGTGGTGCTAGGGATGACGCTTTTACTATACCCTATTCGACTCTTCACGCGGGGATTGTTCGAGGTGGTGTTGCTCTTAACATCGTACCAGAAAGGGCAGAGATCAGTTTTGAAATCCGTCACCTGACTACAGAAGAACCGGCCACGATTTTGAACGAACTAGATACACCTTCTGAAAGCATGGAAATTTTTCGTGTCTACCAATATCCTGGGCTAAGTGCAAATGAAGCTGATCCAATTTGGAAATCTGTCCAGGCACTGACTAATGTGCCTGGCCCGATCAAAGTAGCTTTTGGTACCGAAGCGGGCTTCTTTGCCAATATTGGTCTAAGAACTGCAGTTATAGGTCCTGGTTCAATGGATTGTGATGGTCATAAGCCTGATGAAGGGATCGATATAAATCAACTGCGTAAATGCAAAGATTTCTGTGGAAAATTGCAACACGGTTTACAGAGTATCTTGAGCTTAAACTGAAATTCTATAACTTTGAGTGAAACCAAAACTATTACAAAGTAAAGAATTATGGCAAACAAAATTACAGGTTGTGTTTTTGATTTGGACGGAACATTGGCAGATACTGCGCCAGATATTGCCCTAGCCCTGAACAAATCGCTTAATGACGCAGGATATAAGCAGCTTCCGTTAGAATCTATAAAAAGAATGATCGGTAATGGAATTCCTGTTTTAGTTCGTCGGGCCCTTTTTCATGTTGAAGCACCGGATAATCTTGCACCTGATGTCATAACTTCAATGCTTTCCTACTCCCGTAAGTACTACTGTGAAAAGTCATCACTTATGCATGGGGTTGAAAATTGTCTGGAGGGTTTGAAAAAACGTGCGATTCCAATGTCTGTCTGCACTAATAAGGATGAAACTGTAGCGCAGATGGTAGTCTCAGCACTTGGCCTCAATAGGTATTTTAATACTATCGTGGGAAGCCGGCCAGACCTTGTAAAAAAACCTGATCCATCGATGTTACAAATAGCCGCTGAAGCCATAAATAGTCCTATCGAAACAACTATGATGATTGGTGACTCCGAAGTTGATGCCGCAACAGGCATCGCCGCTAGTTCTATCTCGGTAATTGTTCGCGGTGGTTATTGTCATAAGCCATATGAAGAGCTCAATGTTACGCATCTTCTTGATAGTATGGAGGAGTTGCTTGACATTATAGATAATCAATATGCGCGCTAAGTGACGTAGCAATTGAAGTAATAAATCGCAGGCTCAATATTTTTTTCCTAAATTATTATCTTTCAATGGTTTGTTTCGATATCTACTGTAATTTATCATCAAAAAGAGTCTTTAATTCGCAAGAAAGAGTATGATCTAATTATGACTACGAAAAGTGTAATATTAAATTCTGAAAAGCCCGCTTTGCTTTTGTCTGCATGTCCTAGATATCAGCGATCGCCGCTCAAAAAGAATTCGATACAAGGTAATTCTTTTTGGATAAAAGATGAAACCCAACGTATGGGACTAGGAGCGTTTAAAGCACTGGGCGGTGTTTACGCTGTAGGTAGTATCATTGCAGAAAAACAAGGTTTGCCCTTAAAAACGGATAGTTTTTTTCTTGATGAGTTTAAATCGTGCGCTCGAGAGTTAACTTTTGTTTGTGCCAGTGCGGGTAATCACGGTCTTGCAGTAGCAGCAGGAGCTCAAATCTTTGGTTCAAAAGCACGCATTCATTTGTCGGATACTGTTCCAGAGGATTTTGCCAAGAGGCTAATAAAGAAAAATGCCCAAGTAGTTCGGTCAGGGGCCAATTATGAGGAAAGTATCAAAGCCGCCATTGAGGATGCTAACAGTAATAAAGCAATTCATTTAGCTGATGGCTCATGGCCTGGTTATATTGAGCCACCGAGGCTTGTGATGGAAGGTTACACAATTATGGCTAAGGAGCTGTGTGAACAATTTGAGCAGTTAAATGATTGGCCGACGCATGTTTACCTCCAAGCTGGTGTGGGAGGCTTTGCTGCTGCGGTAGCTTTTGAAATTCGCAACAGTTGGAGAGAACAACCAAAAATTATTATTGTTGAACCAGATGCAGCGCCTTGTCTAAAACAAAGTATAGAGCATGGTAAAATTCTGACGGTTGAGGGTCCAGTCTCGGAAATGGGGCGATTAGATTGTAAGACACCTTCAATGTTAGCTTTTGATATTCTTTCGGAAGCTGCAAATGAATTTTGCTTAATTACAGAAGAGCAAGCACAGAATGCGGCAAGAATTTCAAATGAAATGGGACTTGCTACTTCTCCATCTGGAGCAGCTGGTCTGGCTGCTTTGTTGGCAAATCCGGACAAAGATGCATCATCTTTAGTTTTTTTTACTGAGGGAAGTGTCAACTGAACAACGTAACTACTAGATCACTAGATTGTATATTAAAATTTTTGTTGAATAATATTCTTGTCTTATTCTGATTAACAGTCTAGATGGCTGCTAGCATTACGATACTCTATCCAAATGTCATGCCATATGACAGGAATTATAATTCTACCAGGTCTTTGTTTTGAGTTTCGCCATACGTTTCCGCAAAAGCGTATGCTGCTGACTATAGAACGAAATTAAAAGGTACATAAATGTATTATAAAAATATTATTCTTTACAGTGGAGGTTCGTAATTATGGATTTCAATGAGTTCCAGCTTCCTGAAGCAATTCAACATAAATTAGAAGCATTAGAGTTTAAAGCAGCAACCCCTATCCAGGAGCAGGCAATACCAGTCGCACTAAGTGGTAAAGACATTCTTGGTTCTGCACAGACTGGTACTGGGAAAACTGCTGCTTTTTCTATCCCTTTACTTACAAAGGTTATGAATAATGCAGATGTATATGGGCTTATAGTTACGCCAACCCGTGAGTTAGCTATGCAAGTTGATGCACAAATTCGTATGCTTTTGAGTTTAAAATCAAAGATCCGATCAGTTGTACTTATTGGCGGAGCATCCATGGATCGTCAGATGCAAATGCTGTCGAAAAACCCCCGAATTATCGTCGGCACGCCTGGCCGTATTATCGATCATCTGGACAGAAATAGTGTTGATTTATCTGCATTTAATTATGTGGTTTTAGATGAAACTGACAGAATGCTGGATATGGGTTTCTCTGCTCCAATTTCGAAAATTTTTGATCATGTCGCAACCGAACGTCAAACCTTACTTTTTTCGGCAACACTACCTAAGGGCATTCAAAATGCATCGGCGAAATATCTAAATAACCCAACTCGCATTGAAATTGGGCGAACCAACAGTGCTGGAAAAAATATAAAGCAGACAACACAATTTGTTAATAAAGAGGGTAAATTCAATGCACTTGTACAAGCGCTAAGTCAGCATGAAGAAAGTGCAATTGTATTTATGAATAGTAAATTTGCCACAGAAAAGCTGGCGAAGCGTTTGAAAGTAGTGGGCATATCTGCAAGTGCAATCCACGGTGATCTACGTCAAAATAAACGAGAGCGGGTTATTTCTGGGCTTCGCAACAATAAATTTAGAGTACTAGTCGCGACAGATGTCGCCGCGCGCGGTATTGATGTCCCTCATATTCACCAAGTAATTAACTTTGATCTACCAAGACAAACGGAAGATTACATTCACCGAATTGGTCGAACTGGTCGTAATGGCGCAAACGGATTAGCTTTGAGCCTAGCAACGACTGCAGATAAAGTTAAATTGGAAGAAATTGATGAATTACTGGGAGTAAAGACGGCTAGTTCGTCCATTAAAAGAGGCCAGAGAAAAACATCTCGCAAAAAACCTAATTCACAAAGCCGCTGGCGACACAAACGGAAATCGCGCCCCAAAGCTGCATAATAATTATATTATCGTACAAAATTGGGTGAATTATACTTAGATCATAAATTTAATTTAGACTTTATTTGGTGTGTTTATGCGGCTGAATGACAACTTGCTTGGTGCTGCCCTTATGACGTGCTGTGTTTTGGCTTATGTTCTTAACGATGCCGTAATGAAATTGCTATTTGCGGATATTGATTTTTTTCAAGCTATTTTTTTACGAGGTCTCGTTAGTTTGCCGCCAATATTAATTTTGGCATTAATGACTAAGACGCTACTGCAAAAATACTCCGCAAAGAACCAACGTCTTATGATTATTCGTATTTTAGCCGAAATTGGTACAACTGTTACCTTTTTAACAGCTCTAAAACATATGCCGCTGGCTAATGTTACTGCCATATTACAGTCCCTACCGCTAGCCATAACGATGGCGGCTGCTATTTTTTTGAGTGAACCGGTTGGTTGGCGTCGATGGAGTGCAATTTGCGTTGGTTTCACAGGGGTATTAATTATCATTCGACCAGGGCTTGCTGGTTTTAACTCATATTCACTTTTAGCTCTAGCAGCAGTAATATTATTAACCGTTCGAGAAATATCTACGCGACAGCTTGATAATAAGGTTCCTACTGTGACTGTGGCTTTATCTACTACTCTTGGCATTACAGCTTTTGCTGCTTTAATGCTTATTGGCACTGAGTGGGCTCAAATTAATTTTGTTTCGTGGTCATTGATTATAGCGGCAGCGGCAGCTGTGACCGTGGCTACTTTATTAAGTGTTGTAGCAATGAGAACGGGAGATATTGGTTTTGTTTCTCCCTTTAGATATACTTCACTAATTGGAGCAATTGGATTGGGAATTTTACTTTTTGGTGAGTGGCCAGACGGTATAACATTACTGGGGGCTGCTATAATAGCGTTTGCGGGGATCTATTCACTATATAGAGAACAAATTTTAAATAAAAATGTTTGAGATTGTGTATTCCAGCATTGCAATATTAATTTTAAATTTTTTATCTATTTCTAATAATTTATAAGCAGATCTAGCTCGATAGCCATCAACTTTTGATTGACGTACGTAAATATCTCTCTTTTGTTTATTAATCCAATTTTTTGAAATTTTATTTTTTTTCAATT
>PYIJ01291973.1_pt1 | contig 14934 bp, 23 predicted proteins | sample 3578051 | NCBI WGS metagenome assembly PYIJ01 (sample SAMN08408021, study PRJNA431606) | Marine metagenome isolate SA_KN192-05_S13_5m, whole genome shotgun... | biome: marine; feature: oceanic pelagic zone; material: water; isolation source: surface water sample, 0.2-0.8 um fraction ... | reverse complement strand
TATACCAAAGTTGATGTCTGTGATTGGTGAATCACCTTGTGTGTTGGAATAAGTTGTTACCATGTTGATTATTCTGCAGTTTGATCTAACCTGAAGTGCGTTAAGCATTAGTTTGTATCTCAACTGCCCTCTTGAAACCAATAAAGATTGTGCCAATGTAGTTGGCTTTGTAGCAAAGTCGTTAGCCGCACACGGTGATAATCTTCCACCTGCTGTTGACTCAGCATCTGTGAAACCACTCATTGCTATGTCTACTGTGTAATATGCACCCTGCATTCCTGCGTTAGGGTCGTTTCTTTCATGTCTAGGTAGTACTGTTGCCATTTGTAAATTCCTCGCTTATAAACTTATTTATACGAATATTTATGAAATTGACTGGGCTTATTTGTAGAAACGCCAGCCTGGCATCCAGTCTTCTTTACAAGCAATATTGGTCATATGCTTTTCTTTGCCACGTATTTTTATGTAAGATTGGTATGTTCTGCAATAACCACCACTTACAGGATAAGACTGTATAACTCTCACCTTACCGTTAGCAAGTCGCTTCTTGCTATACCAACTAACAATCTTGCCATTTTGTGCATTCTCAAGCATGAAATACACTGCTGATTTGTGCAGTTGTTTTTCATCTTTCTTTAGTTTAAACCTCATGAATTGTGTGTTTCTCCAGCCAAAACGCATAATTGTGTAAATCAAATCGTCACTCAACAAGTTAGGCAATGGCATCGCACCTTTGATATCTACGTCTATTTCTTTTGGTGTCTTGCTGTAATCCGCCGCATTGGCAGAAACAGTCAACACACTAATCAATACTATGATAACCTTGAACAATCTCATATTCTCCATTCATTTTATGACAGGCTATATCTCTCTGTCTTATCACAGTGCCCTGTAAAGGCATCATCCATGTAAAGATCTGACAGCTGTCTGCTATGCCCATGCCGTGTAGGAAGTCTTTCGCTCCATCGTTGCACACCACCTTCTCCTCAGTAAGTTCTTTTATCACAGTGCCTTGTGAATCAACCACTCTTATCTGTGTAGTCTCTACATTACAGTATTGGTCATTCCATGGGCCGCCTGCGTGTGCATTTGATCCGACAGCAAATATGATCATTCCAATTGACAGCATGACCAAGGCTATGATATAGTAAATTGTATTTTTATTCATAACCTTAGTTCAATACTTCTTTGGCCGCATCATTGATCTTATCAACGTTGATCACTGCAACCTTGTTTTTATTGATAGATTCTATGATAGCTTCTACTTCTTTCTTAGAAACTTCTATCATCACGTACACTCTATATGACTTGCTACCAGTCATGAATATTTCTTGCTTGGTAACTTCATATCCTCTAGCCAGTGTTGAATCTATAACGTTCACAATGATATCCTGAGAACTTCCGCTTACGGTAAGGTCCTCATTAGTACCTGCTTCGTTTTTGTTAATGGTAGTCCTGTTGTTCATCTCACCATTAATCCTATCAACAAGTTTAGCCTTGGCCAATAGTATCGCTTTCTTAACAGCTAATTCCATATCGGGAGATACAGCAGTTGCCGCCTCTTGGTACTTTTTCCAAGTTTCGTGTTTGTAGTCCACATACCATTTAGGAGTCTTGTTAACAACACCGTTCTTTGACATATCACCTTTGATCTTGTATGTCGAACACTGTGCCAACAATAGGCCTGCGAATAGTATAAGGAATATCTTGTTCATGTTTTTCATGTTATCCCTATTTGTTAAGTTTTGCAATCGTCTCTGACACGAAGTCAGTCACTGCCGCAACAGGAAAGTCGTTGCTGAACTGTGCCCAACCATCTCCTATCATCGGATACACCGCTAGGAAGATTGCAAATAGTATTATTAGTCTAATCATAAAACAATTATAGCACAATTTCCATATACGTCAACCAGGGTTGGTCTTGTTAGAAGTGTTGATTTTATTGACTTTTTAGCCTAAAAATTGGAAGTTTTTGCCAGATAGGGCAAGTAAGGTATATCTTTCTACCATTTGCAAGGAATCATCCATGTAATCATATTTGGCATTTTTGATGTAATTTTGGAAAGTTTGGCCTGGTAAGAACTTCTTATTGTTTTCAACCCATTGGTCAAGGTAATCACTTTCAGGATCAAAGGTAAATGATTTATTTTGGAAAAATGTTTTAAGATGATTTTTATTATAGAATAAATCTTCTGTGGTAATTGGTGCATCTTCAAGACCAAACACACGTGTTTTTTTTATCATGTCGGTGATGATGTTCCATGTGACAACCATTTTATTCTGTTCATCCGTCAATTTCTCTGCCATCTTGAACAAGTCTTTATCGAAATGTGTTTTATCTTTAATTTTGCTATTATCCAACGTTGGAGTTTTGTTTAGGTTAGCAGTCACTATAAAAGGTATAAAGGCAAGGGTGCAACCTATATCCACTATCTCAACAACATCGCTAATCTCATTATCAAAATCTTTGTCCCAATAGTGCATTTTTAATATGAATGAATCTTTTTTATTGACTAGATTAACGATGTCTTGTTTCAATGCTACATTATCAATGGTTTTAGTCAAAGGCACCAATGCCATGTCATGGAGGTTTGGATGTTCTTCATCTAATTTAACTTTGATCAAAGATCGTCCTGTGACTGGATCGATATTGTTTGTGGCAACTATATTTGTATAAACATTGTTAGAATGTGACAATAGGTTCATGATTGTGTCACCACCGCCACCACCAAGCCATCTTAAAATTATCCCAGACATTATTTCAGTTGTTCCTCTGTCTTCCACTGTGATCTCTTTCCTTGTGTGCCACAGGCTCTACGACAGATATAGAAAGGAGTTTCGGTTGTCAATCTAACCTTGTACTCCTTGAATAATTCACTGTTGTTATAATCTCTAATATCACTGTGCAGTTCCAGTCCTATTTTATTTAAATAAGCCTCTGCCATGTGACAGCAAGGCCAATACTTTCCTGTGTAATCAAGATAGATGCTTTTGTCTCTATCTTTTTCGCAGGTTATTGATCTGCCATAAGAAGGAGGCTGATATTCGTTTGCAGGCAGTATGCCTAAGTTAGAAGTATAGGTGTCCCACCTGTCTGTTTCTTTTGATCTAAACCATGTGAAGCCCATTTCTTTGGCCAATTCTTTTGATTCATCAATTTGGTGCTTGTTGTGTTCGAAAACCAGCATGTCCCAATGGGCACTCGCTCCCGTTGATATATAGGATTGTGCATTTTCCATTACCTTCTGCCACTTAACATTTCTTCTGTACAAATGATTTGTGTCCTCCAGCCCATCTATGCTGAACACACAATAATCTAAATGTCCATCTAACAGATGTCCAAGTTTGCTCCACCATAACTTGTTTTTTAAACCGCCATTAGTGTTTAGGCCAACAACAAGTTTTGGATTGTGTTTTTTGAAAAATGATATAATTCCTAGTAGTTCTGGTGCAGACGCAGGATCACCCACGTTACCACAAAAGAATATTTTATCCAATTGTTTGATTTGGTCTGGATTGATGTTGTCTTCAAACCATTTCACTGGGAGGCTTTTTAGGGTGATGTAAGGATTAAGTCCTTTGCCGTTGATGTTCCTAGCACACATAGGACATTCTGCATTACACACACTTGTTGGTTCTATATGGATTTCTTTTATGTTGCCTAGCATAGCACTACTTAATGCTAGTTTCTACGCATAGTTGATATTTCTTTTGCACCTTCTTCATCCCATATTGGAACTAGATTACTTTTGTGCATTAGACCGATACCTATCAATTTACGTTCGCCAGAATATGCCTGGGCCTCAGCTTTCTTACCACCATTTACTGGAATCTTATCCGAGGTCTTTGGATAGTTAGGATCTGTTTTGTATTCTGGTCTATTGTAACCTTTGAACTTTTTTGTTTTTTGTTTCAGTGTGTAGTTGTCAAGACCCTGAGACTGCAACCATTCTTCGTGGTTAGCCTGTGCTTCTCTATTCCTTTTTGAATTTTCTATCTTGTGTTTTATACGTTTAGGTAGTTTCAATTGTATATAACCCATCCTTATATTATATATTTAAGGCAGTTTGTTGTCAACTATGGCCTGTAATATTATTTCGTGGTAATCTGGATTTGTGCTCCATGCACTCATTAGCAACATAAGTTCTCGATAGTCCCATTTACCTGCATCTAATTGCACTTCTCTTTCAACTCTAAAGTCACTGTATGCCGGATGCCTGTTTAAAATTGCAATCATGTCTTGCACAGATTGACATTTTGTTGTGTACTTTTTGACACCCCATGATGCATCAGGATTACCTTTTGCCTTCATGTGAGGAACATTCTTAAGGTCCCAAGTTCTAACACCAAAAAGTGCATTACCTTCTGTTGCAAACCTGCTTGTACCCCAGGCACTTTCAACACCGGCCATTGCAATTATTATACTGGTAGGCACCCTACTCAACCTGTCTGTTGTGTAATTTAAGTATTCAACACATTTCCTTGTTGCTTCTAAAAATTCTGCTTTATTTGTGTATTCGAATTCTGGCTCCTTTAAGCCCAAAGATTTCACTGCGTTCAATTCTTTTTTATGAAACTCCTGTTCAAGTTTCTCAAGTGTCCATACATTTGGATAAAAAGTACCACCTATAAAAGATCCACCTATCACAATAGCTACCAATAAGATAGTGGCACTAATCCACTTTATGATATTGTTAGGTTTTTTATTATCTTGTTTTTGCATTACAAAATCCTGTTGATGCTTGTGGGCCGAGATTTTTTTGCATTGGCCTTTGTTGGCACTCTCGGGGCACTCGAGCCCACGTTCTTTGCATCTTTAATTTATACCGCAACTTTTTCTGTTGTAGTTTGTTCTGCTGGTGCAGTCTCAGAATACTTCTTGTTGTATTCGGCTTCTGCAGAGCCCATAAAGTGTCTCCAGTCAGCTGAACTCATACCAGTAAATCTTGTGATTATACCATCTGACATAATCTTAAAAGATCCACATAACTTGTGAGTACCATCTTCTTGGAACTTGTGACAAACACCTGTTGCCTTACCGTCAGCATTTTCTCTACCCATAATATACATATAGTTTCCTGATCTACCAGTCCATCTATTGTTAGTCTGTGTATCTGCTTGACATCTAGCTCTTACTTGGTCTAGTACCAATTGTGCTTTTACTGAACATTTGTACATAACTTTCTTCTCCTTTTGTTACCATTATTATAACAGAATTTGGTATTACGTCAACCTGGTATTACCTGCTATATTGCTAGGTTTTATACCCATCTGGATAGAGGTCATCCACAGTTTTGTGGCCTTTATCACTCAAACAAAAGAAAGGTGAGAACACACCCACTGTGCCTAGCCCAGGGTCTCCGTTATTAAAGTGTTGGCTACCGAGGTCTTCTACCAGTCGATGCTTATAGCTTTTCCATGCCTCTACGATATGTTCTGGTGCCTGCTTGATTGCGAGGGCATCTTTTTGGTTGTACTGCTCATTGTATGAAAGAAATTTTACAGGGAAAGTATCTTTATCATATCTACCTATTGCTCTGTTCCAAAAATCCTGCTTCTGAAAAAGATTTTTGGTAAGATATGCGTATTCAGTTTGTTGTTTCATTTGTTCTATCCTATTCATCAACATATGGCTCTGTTTGGAATGAATTTTAGGGTCATCACAAAAAAAATTTATTTGATGAGGTTGCGGAGTCACTGCCCCGTCAAGTAGATATGTGTACCATTTTCCATTGATGTAATCCAAGGTTGGTTTTTCTTTTCCAAATATATTGGCAACTCCGTCGATGTCGCAGTGTTTCAGGTTCTCGAAGTGGTTGTTCAATCGGAAATGATGCCACATGTTGTGAGCTGATCCAAGCATTGGTTTTTTATTAATGTAAAAGTCTTCATAATAACTGATGTCAGGTTGTCTGACAGTGAACTTGATATTAGTGGCTCTGGCAAAAGGTATTGCGTATCTATCTATCTCATAGTCGGCATCCTTGAAACCACTCTTGACCATTACTATTTCATCTATCTTTATATTATGTTTTAAGAATATTGTAAAGATGTAATGGCTGTCACAACCTCCACTATACCATATTACTATTTTTTCGTTATTTTTACGTAGATCCCAGGCCCTGGTCGTACAAAGTTCATCTAGTGTCTCTTTTGGTTCTACACTGAAATCAAAGCTATCAAATTCTTTTGGTGTGACAAACTTCACAGCCTGTTTCGAAACATTGTGCTCTCGCAAAACAGCAATTTTATCTATGAATTTTTTATTGTTGCAAGTGTAATGCCAACTCATTGCCTTATCCCTAAACATTGTACCAATATCTTATCCGTGAACCCTGCGTTGGCTGTTGCGTGTTTACAGTAATAAGGCATCTCTACAACGTCTCCTACTGTCCAGTGTATATTTTTGTTGCCACACATAAAAGAGTGTCCAATCTCCTGCACTGATAGGAATGCTATGTAGAACACAGTATCATCAAATGTGAACCTCTTGGCCTCTCCGGGATATTTGTCATACCATATCCGCCATGTATCTTCATGTGCTGGCACAACCGATCCTGGTGGCTGGATATTTAGACTAAAGACAGGATACCTGACAGGTAAAGTTTGTAGGCATTCAAGCAAGGTCTTTGGTAAGTCGTCATGGTCAACATAAAGCATTTTGGTATTTTCAATGTTGTATCCTTTTGATACCATGTAATCACGCCATTCCCTTTTTGTTCCCCAATCTCTAGGATTGCCATTTTCATAGTCTCGTAGAATAGTTCGGTCCTGAGTGGCCTTTATATCAAAATCGGGTATTTCCAGTTTTGTTATTGTTTTAACCAAAGGGCCTGAATGCTCCTGCTGTTTTTTCTGTGCAAGGTCATAGTACACCATTAGATTATCGTGAAACTCGCTGATGGTGTTTTCTGACAAGTGCATACTATTTTATTGCGTAACCTTTTTCAAGTGTTTGGGTAAGTTCAAGTTCTTGTTCCCATGTGCCTGAAGGCCTGAAAAGTTTTCTCGAGTTATGATATTCTATAAATTCGATGTTCATTGTTATGTTATAAATTATATCTCGGATTGACTTCACATCAATATTGGTTGCTATGACTGTCGCTACCATGGTGGGCAACACTTCAGAAGGTGTACAAGTTCCATGTCCTGATTTCATGTACTTGAAACTCTTGCCTTGGTTGTTCACCATCATGTCCACGTCTCCGCCCAGTATTCCTTTCAGCATGGCACCACTGTTCTTGTATGGAACTAGTGTGATGTTGTTCCCCAATATCTTGTTCAATAACTTTGCGTCATAACCTTTTCCGTGTGCAACCGTGAGCACAGTGACCTTGCCCTTTGACGCATTTGTTCTGCACACATACAAAGGTTGCTGGTATTCTGCAATAACAAAATTGTCTTCTGTGTGGAACAGATCCTGTTTGTAAACTTGGTTGTTGGCATAAACCATTATTGTGGCCTTATCTGTTTCTTTGAACATTTTTACAGCTTGTGATATCTTTCCAATGTTTTCATATACCACATCATATCCTGCCGCTGTCAGTCCGTCCTTGTACATCTGTGTCCGAGCGTTGAAAGATCCACCTGCTTTGCCGCTGTTGATCAACACCACTTGTTGTTTGGTTTCCGATTTGGCATGATTGAATACCATTGTGAAAGAAAACATAACAATTAATATAACAAATATTGTTGGTAAGTGATCTTCAAATTTTATTTTCATTTATTCTCCTATATTAGCATTTGTCTTAGAAATACGCCTTCCATATCATTGCCCAGTATGAACATGAATATCAAAGGCACAGTTTCGTATTTTTTAATTAAAAGTCCTATACAACTGAATACAAACAAACATATCGTATAGAACACTACTCTATAATCTAATATTCCCAAGTATGTGTTTAATAATAACATACCGATGGCTAATATTACAATCATAAATTTTTTACTGTTGGCAAAAATCTTTAGTATTTGTTTTGCCAATGGCCACGCAACAATAAGTCCAACCACATTTGCAAACAGGAACCATGGAACTATCTGTTTAAAGATCATGTTGGCATTATTGGTGATGTTGTCAAACTGGTATGGTGACCATCCTGCGTCCACGAGCATACTGTACAGCACAATTTCTGAGCCAGTGATAGGAATACCAATAAGCAGAAGCGGTAGCATACTTGCAAACTGTCCAGAGTTGTTAGCTGTCTCACTTGCCACCAACAACTTTCCTGGATTGCTTGGATGAAGTTTCTTCTCAAATGAATAACTGGCATTAGTTGAGAGAACTGTGCTCACGCCCGGAACAAACCCACACAGATAACCGATGACACTACCACGCAACGAACTTGCAACAAGTCTCTTTCTAAAGTATTTCATGACTTTACACAAACCTATGTCTATGTTGGGTAAGAAAGAATTTGGATTTGATGACCCGAACATCTTTGCTATTGTAGGCACGATAAGAAAACCAATAAGCACAGGAATAAGGGGAATCCCAAATTGTAAATCCTCAATGCCAAAGGTGTATCTAAAATCCGGTGATATGTCCGATTCTCCCGGAACACTCAACACAAACCCAACTGCACACAATAACAAATTGACAAGTATATTCTTTTTGTTGTACACCAACAAGCAGAACACAATAATAAAAATGTAAAGATAAAACTTGGTTGCGTTACTAAAAAACAATGTCATGTGTTGAACTAACACTGACAGCAATCCGTATGTTATTGCCACTGCCACAAGGCTACCTAGCACACTGCCAACGGCACATATGCCTATTGCCAGTTTGGCCATTTTGCGTTTATTGAATTTTGTGCCTTCTATGACGGCTGGCAAACTGTTTGTCTCGCCTGGCACACCCAAATATACAGCAGGTATGGTGCCTGTAAACTGCACCATGCTGGCCAGAGACATATAGAATAACAACAACTGGATCACATCAAAATGCATTATAAATGGCGTAGCCACAACCATGGCCACCATGACCCCTGCACCTGGTATTATACCTGTGACTGTGCCTGCAAATAATCCTGTAGAAACTGCTATCAGTTCATTCATACCATATTATAAACTTTGTTGTTAAGATTAGCAAGGCTTTTGCATAGGGAGAGGCTCTGTCTTAGACTCGGTCTCTGTCTTGTCCCACGTCATCTGGATGATGGCGTTACCAAAAATATTTATTTCAAGTTCTGTAGGATGGCTTGTTCTCGAGCCAGTTTTTGTTGTTTCTCTTCTTCGATCTCTTCTGGAGTTTTAGTTTTCTCAGGTTCTAGTTTCACAGGTGCCTCTATTGGTAAACCACTGTTGTCAAACCATCTGCCATCTGCCGTCACTGTGCAACGGCTGTAAAAACTTACATTTTTGTTTGTGATAAGTCTTCTTTTGTTGTAGAGCTTTCCCTTGTATTCTGTTCCATCCTTCTGCATAAGAGTCTGTCCGTACAGTGAACCATATACACGATCTATCATGATATACTCCTCGCCATCTTCGTCCTTCTTGCGTCTGGCCTTGTCGTATCTTGTAGGAAGGATGTTAATGTTATTTGGGTAGTATCTGTTGGTGTAAGAGTTTACCCTCTCGCTCTGGAACGTCTTTGGAGCAGAGTCAGTGATCTTTCCCAGTCCTTCCAGTAGTTTTTTTGTTTTGTCGCTTGGCATAATGTTTAGCTCTCCACCAGACTGTTATCGACTCCAGCCTCGCCGTCTCCCGGCTATCAATCCATCATCGACGTAGAGCGTCTCTAATAAGATTTACAAATGAGTACTGGTACCTTACCAGCCCTGGTGGATTTGCTTTTTTAATTATACACTGATTTAATTATTTGTCAACTGGTATATGTTATTTTACAATCAAAGATACAGACATACCCGCAACATACAGATATTTGTAGCTTATCTTGTTGGCCTCACAGAACTCCTGCCATGCCCGCCATTCTCCCTGTCTCCAGTTTGGATGATTGCAATAGTCATCAAATGTAATCACTGTGCCTGGCACTATCTTGCCTACTAGATTTGTCAGTATGTCCACCGTGCTAGAGTACACATCACAGTCAATGTGTAGATATTTCGCAACTGGTTTGCCATAATCAAAGTTTGGAACAGTCTTGTTAAACCAACCAACAACAAGTGTGCCGTTATCTGGACATTCAAATGGAGGTTCACCACCATGGTCAAATGCACCTTTGTGTATCAAGTTGCCCGGCCATACTCCGCCTGGCAGTCCTGCAAAACCATCAAATCCAAATACTGTTTGATCCTTATAGTTTCTACACATGGGAATAAAACTTGAACCATCATTGACACCATACTCGGCAATAAAGCCATCCACGTTTGCTCGGCTCCATGCTAGGGCTCTAGCTTCTTGTTTGCTGGCGTCTAGTGTTGCGAATGTTTCTTCACCGTCTATGGGTATGAATTCAGGTTGTTCTTCGAGGTTGTAAAAATATTTTGCAGTGTCATATGTTGAGATCTCCTGCAGTTCTTTTAGTAATCTATTGTTTGTTCCAAAGTGTTCTGGAAGTGGATCCTTTTGTCCTATGCCTTTGTGTGATAAGTTCTTCACTTTCTTTTCTCCATCAGTATCTGTTTAGGCGTCTTTGATCCTGGATGCAATTTAATCAGTCTACAGCTCAACATCTTCTTCTTGCCCTTGTTTGTTATTATAACAGGCTGTCCATGCTCGTCAACCTCTATTGCTTTAATCTTGGTCTGCACGTTTCGGAACCTACCCACTTCTACTAGGTCTCCAACTTTGATGATTAATTTATATTCCTTCATGACTTGTATGGTTCCAATAGTTTATCAAATTGTTTCTTTGATATCATCTCTAATTCTACAGCATCTGCACCCTGTTTGTAAAGACTTTTCACGTCTTTCAGCACCATGTTGTATGGAAAATATCCCCAATGATAGGTTTCTGTTTTACCATTTTGTGTGACTTGAACCTTATAAAAACAATCAAATTTCATATTTTAATTTCTGGATATAGGTTAAAATGGTCCTCTAGGCTCCAGGTTTGAAAGTTTATCTTATTGCCGCTAGGAGTGTATATATTTTCTTCTATGCCTGACACCCTATATCTCATAAAAGGATACATCCAATTGCTGTTAAGTTTTGCTAGACCTTTACCTGCTATAAGTTGATCACTAGCCTCACTTAGATCTACAAGAGGCATACCAATCATTATTTCAAATGATAAGTGTCCTTCGAGGTATGCATCAGTCAAAAGATTCTGAGGTATCACGTGTTCCTTTACTCTACGATTGTCTTCTTCAAACTTTTCTACGTAATGGATGTTATAGATGTCCTTGTATATGTCCTGTGCCCTACGTATGCTTCTATTCAACATTTTGTAGATCTCATAACGTTCATTGCTCGAAAGTTTATCCGCCAATAAATCTTTTAGCCTTTCTACCTCTGTCTTTATGAACTTGAGGCTGGCAATATTTGATTCGTGAGTGTTCTTTCTACGAAACTTGGGTAGCGAATTAAACTCACTACCCAACCATTCTATTTTGTTTTTGTCTATCATGATAACATAGCTTGGAATCTGGCACAAATGTTGTCGTCTATTATTCCAACTTTGCAGTTCTGGTGATGTGGCACATTAACATATTCCTGTTTATCATGGTACTTTTTGTAGACTTCTCTCATTGTGTTGCACATACCCTTAGGACCCTCCATGGCAGTTCCATTATGATGTTGCCATTGTTCTCGTGTGCATTGAGTGAAGTTCTTGGCGTTTCCTGTTGCTCTCCTTATTACCTTAAGAACAGTTTCCATCCAACCTTGTGGTAAGTCTTCGAGCTCTTGTTCTGCTTTGGCTATCCTCACCATGTCAACAAGTCCTATGTAAAGACCCTGGTCAATCTCTTCCTCATCCGCGTAAACGGTTTTTATTGCGTTAAGAACTTTTTTCATCTCTGACATGCCAATCTCGTCATATCCAAAATGGGCATATTGAAAATGCGAGAAGAAATGTGGCTGAGAACCTTTCAGCTTATCACTCTTACGTATTCTCTGACCCTCTAGGTCAATGCCTGTTTCGTCAAACACACTTTGAATCTTGTGTGCCTTCCTTACCCTCGGATCTTCTCTCTCCTCTTCTGTGCCATTGTCCCATCTGTATAGCAGTGTTCTGTGTATATCTTCTTTGCTGGCTTTGGCAATACCACTGTCATTACACACTTCAAATGCGTATGCAGGGAAAGTCTTCTCCTCTGTCTCGATCACGCACACCTGTATCTCTGTGATGCCCAACAACGCACACACCATTAGCCTGTGCTGTCCGTCGTATATGTATATTGTGTCTGATTCTTCGGTAAGCAGTTTAACACCTGCGGCCGGCATACAGATCCTCGGATCGAATCTCTCAATGATCTTGGCCACGTGTTTGTGCTTGATGTCCCTCTGTATAGAATAGTCTATCCATATCTTGGAAATGTCTATGGCCTGTACACCTTGTGGGAAATTTTTGCCTGCTTTTATATCTTTGCTTAATTTGTTCTTTGCACCTTTTAGGATGCCATCCCAACCTTTGATTGTAGATGCTAGTGCTGTTTGCACTTCTGGAAGTATATCCAGTAATTTACGTTTTTCACGTTTCATACATAGTCCTTTTGTTTGTTTAACTTAAAGGTGTCTATCAAAGCATTTTATGGCTAGGCCATGCTTCAATGACAACTATTCAACTATTATATACTATTGCTTGTATTCTGTCAACTATGATGCGTCACCGACTTTTTCACACGTAAAACTTGACTTTTCTACGATGTAGCCATAGACTGCATATGAATCAACTATTAGACTGTGTTTGGCAGATGCGTTTGCCATACACTCGCTTTTTGTAGTGTAGTGTTTCATTGGATCTTCCTGCATGATGATGCAAGGATTTCCTAAAGCACACACAACTAAAATTACTTTCCACATATCTTTACCTCGTTTTTTTCTTCCCTAATAAGTCTCGGACTGCATCTTTGCAGGCGTCATGCCAAAAGATGCCACACTCTCTGAGTCTTTCATTTTCTTTACGTAATTTTTCCATTTTACGTTCGATTGCCTTAAATTTACTACGTTTAAACTCTTTGTCTATAACCTTTTCCAGCTGGTTCAAAACATCATCGATCGCAGGGCAGGTGATGTCCGGCACCTTAGGAGCCTTCTTCCTAATTTTAGACCAATAATTTGTTCGCTTCTGTGCTTTGTAGAACATAGAACCCTCCCTTGACCAATATTATTTACTGCTCAATACTGCCGAATGATGTGCTACTATAAGTTATATGATTATATTACTGTGAATTTGTAGTGGACTGCATATATGAACAATAAAGTGTAGACACCAAGTATCCAAATTATTGTCTTGGCCTTCATTGGTCTTTGTGATGCTTCTGCCAGTACTTGCTTTTTCTCATACCAAGATAGTGTTCACCTGGCTCGTAGTCCCACTTGTGGCCGTGATGTCCACGGGCGTCCGCCCAGGCCATTCTCAATCTGACTATAAATCTAACTAATGGGTTGTGACTTACTCTCACTTCTTCTAACGTCCTATCTTTTTCTTTCTACCTAATGGTATTTTTTGTTCCTTGAAGAACTCCTCCCCATTCTTCGTCGTCCACTCGATAGTTATCATCTTGGCCTTAGAAGAGCCCTGAAATGATTTGACTGCCTTCTTGAAAGACATTGCCTCCACTTCCTTGGTCTCTGTTCCGTCACTGATTTTGAATATTCTATTTTTTGGCATATACATCTAATTATACACATTGTTGACAACTTGTCAACTCTCACGTATAATTATATTTGTAGATGTTGATTGAGACGGAATAAACATTTTGGACGTGGGGGCAGTACCCACCAGCTCCACCAAATTATTACTTGGTGGCTTATGTAATCCCTTCCGGGGCTGACATAGTTTCGACAGGTGTGTAAAGGTCTCAGGAGTTTACCCAGTAGGCACGAGGTTACGTCCAGTTTATAAATGCAAACAAAAGAGCATTAGGTTTTGCTGACCTAACAGTAATGTTACCAAGCAGAGCCGAATTGAGATTAGCGGCGTAATAACCAATAATTTCAGGGGCGGCCCCTGCCTTGCAACAGAAGTGGGGCACTTCAATTAAATAGTTTTATGTACAAAATGTTTCTTGTGATGTGTATTTTAGCAAATGGGGTTCCAGAATGCACCACTTATTACGAGGACACCCTACAAACTTTCACAACTGAACAGGAATGTGAACAAGCGGCCGGAGACAAATTCTACGAGATGACCGGGGCATTTATACAGAACGACATACCGTTTGAGAGCATAACGATTGGGTGTGAGAAGATTGACAGTTAACTTAACGTACTGGCTTCTTCGTTTAGGTCAAGCTGGGTCGCAATTAGATCCCTATCCCTTTTGTTTAAATTATCAAGCAAAGATTTGCTCTGATTTAGTATAGATCTATTAGCAGTTGTGATGCTGAGCTGTTTACAAGCGTCAGTGATCTGTTGCTCCACGGTGAGACGATCATAGTTCTTGGTATCGATTCTTGCGTCTCTTTTGGCTTTGTTGGCAACTGCCGCAAAGTCTGTAACGTCCAAAACATCAGGCAGTCCACTGTCCGTCAATATTTGGTCAATCACAGCACTCTTATCAGAGTCCGAGTCTGTGGTGTACACAGGATTTAGGTTGTTTTGGTTGTTCTCATAGTCTCTGAAATAAGTTATAAAGTTTGCGTTCTGTGATATCCTTGTCATCAGTGTCCTTAGTTCTTTGTTTTCAGCCAAAGCAGTGTAGCTGTTGTATTCGTTGAGGCTGTCTGTGTAGGTTATAATGCTGGACAGGTTGGATTTCTCTAATGCCACCTGCACGTCGACAGCTTCATTGTCTGCGATCAGCTGAGTCCTCTTGGTCAAGTAAGGTTCTGCCGCCAGTGCTGTGTTGAAGTTGGTGGCCGCTGTT
>PYIJ01085024.1_pt1 | contig 14975 bp, 14 predicted proteins | sample 3578051 | NCBI WGS metagenome assembly PYIJ01 (sample SAMN08408021, study PRJNA431606) | Marine metagenome isolate SA_KN192-05_S13_5m, whole genome shotgun... | biome: marine; feature: oceanic pelagic zone; material: water; isolation source: surface water sample, 0.2-0.8 um fraction ... | reverse complement strand
AGTCCTGGACTGCCCCTGCATCATCCTTTGGTGCAGCAGGCAAAGGATGCACACATCCCTATTTATTCTGATATTGACCTTTTTATGGCCAAGGTCGGCATGCCGGTTATTGGTGTTACTGGCACAAACGGCAAAAGCACTGTCGTATCCTTGGTCGGTCACCTGCTGCAGGCCAGCGAGCTTGAGTGTGTGGTGGGCGGTAATCTGGGCGTGCCAGCGCTGCAATTGTTAGATACGCCTGCAGATATTTATGTGCTGGAGTTGTCCAGCTTTCAACTTGCGCACAGTGCTCATCTGGCACTAGCTAGTGCTGGCGTGTTGAACATCACTGACGACCATCGCGATTGGCATGGTGATTTTGAAAGCTACCGCCGCGCCAAGGAGCGTATTTATGTGAACGCAGATTATTGCGTTGGCTGTCTTAGCACCGACTGTGACGTCGACGTCACAGTCGATGTGTCCGCGCCCGGTGTAAATCGTTGGGGAGTTGCCTACCACGAGGAGGCGCTATGGTTATTTTGCGATGATACACCCCTGATTGCGACTTCAGACCTGCCTCTTGCAGGTCGGCACAATGTAGAGAACTGCCTCTGGGCGTTAGCACTGGTTGAGCCCTGGATCGAGCCGCGCCATGCCGCGCAACTGCTGGTGGGTTTTCAGGGTTTGCCGCATCGTTTCGAATCCCTATCAGGTCCAACAGGTATCCGCTGCATTAATGACTCTAAGGCCACCAATGTCGGTGCCACAGTGGCCGCCTTGGAGGGGTTTGCCCGGGACGGAACTCTAATTCTGATTGCCGGTGGCGATAGCAAGCATGCCGACTTGGCGCCACTGGGTGAAGTAATGCGGGGTCGTGCACAACTGTTGGTCACGCTTGGCCAGGATGCGGCAGCATTGAATGAGGCTGCTAGCGCCAGTGGTGTGCTGTGGCGGCAGGTAGCAACAATGGAAGAGGCTGTCAGCACAGCCTTCGAGCATGCCAAAGCCGGGGATACGGTGCTGCTATCGCCGGCCTGCGCAAGCTTAGACATGTATGCAAATTTTGCAGCGAGGGGGGACCACTTCAAAGAGCTAGTGTCGCAGCATGCGAAAGCGGCGCCCGTCGCCGTGAGTTCATGAATACATCGACCCTACAAATGCCGCGCCACAGTGCGCTGTTGCTTTTGCCTTGGTTGGTGTTACTTATCTTTGGCACGATCATGGTGGGGTCGTCGTCGGTGGCCATGGCTGGTGACTACGTAACCAGACGGTTTATTAACTTATGTATCTCAATTTTCTTGTTGGCGATTGTCGCCGCCACCCCTCTCTCATTCTGGAAAAAGTACTATCGTTTGGGTTGGTTCGGCTCATTGGTCCTTGTGGTATTGGTGTTGATTCCCGGGGTCGGCCATGAGGTCAACGGCGCAACTCGATGGATACGCCTGCCCGGGTTTAACCTGCAGGCGGTCGAGGTCGCGAAGTTTGGATTAATGATTTACCTCGCCGGATATTTGTCGCGATATCACGACGAGCTCGAGCGCGCGCCGGTGCGCATATTTATTCCTTTGGCCATGGTGTTTGGGATTTGCGCCCTTGTGGTTGCTGAACCGGATCTTGGATCGGCGGCGGTAGTGCTGGCCGCAACCTTGTCAGTACTCTTTATGGCGGGCGCCAAATTGCGCTTCGTGTTGTTGATGGTCGTCGGCGGCATTACGCTTTTTGCACTTATGGTTTGGCTTGAACCATTTCGCATGCGCCGGATGACCGCTTTTACCGATCCCTGGGCTGTTCCCTTTGATACTGGGTATCAGTTGGTCCAAGCATTGATCGCTTTTGGTCGCGGCGAGGTTTTTGGTCTGGGGCTTGGCGAGGGCATACAAAAACTGTCCTACCTGCCGGAGGCTCACAACGATTTCATCTTTGCGGTGGTCGCCGAAGAGTTAGGTAGCATCGGGGCCATTGCCTGTATCGTGCTCTACAGCTTTTTTGTTTTCGTCATCCTCGCGGTGGCCAAGCATCGATTGATGCTCGGTGACCGATTTGCCAGCTATTGCTGCTATTTCGTTGGCTTCATATTCGCCTATCAGTTTTTGGTCAATGTTGGCGTGAACGTGGGCGTACTCCCCACCAAGGGGCTGACGCTGCCTTTCATTAGCTATGGTGGTAACAGTCTGATGGTGTCTTGCGCACTGTTTGCTGTAGTGCTGCGTTGTAGTTGGTCAAAGGAGCCCTAATGGCAGACGCGAGTTTTTATCAAATCCCAGAAATGGGTCGCATTCGCACCATCCACTTTGTCGGGATCGGTGGTGCTGGCATGAGCGGTATCGCCGAGGTGCTCATCAACCAAGGATATGCGGTCACAGGTTCAGATTTGCACGAATCGATTAATACCGAGCGCTTGCGTGACAAAGGCGCGCAAGTTTTCTTGGGGCACGACGCTAAATGGGTGCAGGGAGCTGACGTACTAGTGGTCTCGTCGGCCATTGATCCCACCAACCCGGAATTGGTGGCAGCGCGAAATCTGCGTTTGCCGGTGGTGCCCCGCGCGCAAATGCTGGGCGAGTTGATGCGTTATCGACACGGTATCGCCGTAGCCGGTACCCACGGCAAAACCACCACGACCAGTTTGATTACGGAAATTTTTCGTTGCGCGGAACTGTCTCCCACCTTCGTCATTGGGGGGCTGTTGAACAGTGCAGCCACAAATGCCGAACTGGGTGGGGGGCGTTACTTAATCGCTGAGGCTGATGAGAGTGATGCATCTTTTTTGCACCTGCAGCCAATGACCGCAGTCATCACCAATGTCGATCAAGATCATATGGCAACCTACGACCACGATTTTGCGAAGTTAAAGGCCGCCTATATTGAATTCACCAATCGCTTGCCTTTCTACGGCAGCGTCTTCGTTTGCGCCGATGACCCCGAGGCGCTGGCGCTCAGTGCCTCCTTTTCTCGGTCGGTGATTACCTATGGATACGGCGATCACGCGCAGTTTCGAGCCAGCAATCTGACCACAAATGGTCAGACATGGAGCTTCACCGCAGAGCGTGGGGATCTGGGTGTGCCGCTGGCGGTGAGCATCAAGCTGCCAGGGCACCACAACGTGATGAATGCTCTGGCTGCGATTGCGGTGGCAACAGAGGAAGGGATCGAGGATGCGGCCATTGTTGATGGTCTCAGTGCTTTTGAAGGTGTCGGGCGAAGATTTCAAGTCACAGAGTCTGTGGACATTGCCTCGGCGTCAGTCGCGCTGGTTGATGATTATGGACATCATCCAACGGAGGTGGAGGCGGTCATTAAAACGGCGAGAGAAGTTTGGCCCGACCGCAGGCTAGCGATGATCTATCAGCCACATCGTTATAGTCGAACCAAGGATCTATTCGACGATTTTGTGCGCGTTCTGTCAGCGGTAGATGCCCTAGTACTGCTCGACGTCTACGCTGCGGGGGAGGAGAGAATCGATAGTGCAGACAGTAAGGCACTGGCTCAGGCGATTCGTCAGAGAGGCCAAGTGAATCCCGTTTACGCCAAAGATACGGCGGAGGCGTTGCAGTTGTTGCCAAACTTCGTCAAGGCCCGAGACGTTCTGCTGGTGCAGGGGGCGGGTAATGTGAACACCATATCGAACACGCTAACAGGTCATGTGGGTTAGGCGGCTCGTTGCAACATTGGGCATTACCTGCACGGTCGCTGCTGTCGCGGGTATCTGGCATATCTTGGATCGACCGGTGGATACCATCGTTGTCTCAGGAGAACCGACCGAGGCAGAACGCGAGTGGGTGGAATCAGCGCTGTCCAGTGTGATCCTTAGGGGGATTTTATCGACAGACTTAGGGGCGATTGAAAACCAGCTCATTACCATGGGCTGGACGCGCCGGGTAACCGTGCGTAGGCACTGGCCTGATCGTTTAGAAGTGCGACTGCATAAGGTAGTGCCCGTCGCGCGCTGGGGCGCGCAAGGCTATCTAGCAGCAAATGGTGAGCCCATGGAGTTGCCCGATGCGCACCATGATCTGCCGATGCTCAGCGCGAACATAAGTACACCGCAGCAGACTATGGAGGTCTATCGCCTGCTGCAGCTCTTCGCCTCGCGCCTGAACCTGCAGATTGTAACGCTAAGTGAATCTACCCAGGGTGAGTGGCGTGTTGGCTTTGCTGACGGCATGCAGGTGTTTCTCGGCGCGCGCGATGTCAACGCGCGCATGCAACGATTTTTGCGCGCCTATGGCAATGCGCTGCGCTATCAGGGGCAGGCGGTTCACTACGCCGATGCGCGCTATACCAGCGGTATTGCAGTACGATTTAAGCCTGAGGCAATCAATGAGGGGCAGCTTGCAGGGGCAATAACTGGGGCTTCATCGCCTCTATCTAAACCTAACGGATCATAGATATGGCTTCGGAAAAACACATGCAAAGAATCGTCGCGCTGGACATCGGCACGAACAAAATCGCCGCGATTGTTGCGAATGTAAACCCGCAAGGTGATCTTGAAATCATTGGCATTGGTACTCACCAGTCCCGCGGTTTGAAGAAAGGCGTGGTGGTCAATATTGATTCAACGGTGCAATCGATCCAGCGCGCAGTCGAGGAAGCAGAATTGATGTCTGGCTGCGAAATAGATTCGGTCTACGTTGGTATTGCTGGAAGCCATATTCGTAGCTTGAATTCGCATGGCATCGTTGCAATCCGAGATCGCGAAGTGTACGCGCTAGACATTGAGCGAGTAATTGATGCGGCTAAAGCCATGGCAATACCTGCGGATCAGAAAATTCTCCATGTGTTGCCGCAGGAGTACATCATCGACACCCAAGAGGGTGTGAAAGAGCCGCTGGGTATGTCAGGCGTTCGCTTGGAAGCGAAAGTGCATATGGTGACCTGCGCGGTAAACGCGGTGCAAAACATTGAAAAGTGCGTAGAGCGCTGTGGTTTGGCGGTAAACGATGTGATCCTCGAGCAACTCGCGTCGAGCTACTCGGTGCTCAGTGATGATGAACTGAACCTTGGGGTCTGTCTGGTCGACATTGGTGGAGGCACTACCGACATCGCAGTATTTACGGAAGGCTCGATTCGGCATACCGCGGTGATTCCCATAGCGGGTGATCAGGTAACCAACGATATCGCCATGGCATTGCGCACGCCGACACAGAATGCTGAGGACATAAAAATACGTTACGCCTGTGCATTAACACAGTTGGCTAAACCTGACGAAGTGATTAAAGTACCGGGTGTCGGCGACAAACCAGAAAAAGAAATGTCGCGCCAAACGTTGGCAGAAGTGGTAGAACCACGTTACGACGAATTATTTAGATTGATTCAAGCAGAGCTGCGACGTAGCGGCTTTGAGAACATCATAGCTTCCGGCATCGTATTAACGGGTGGTGGGGCTAAGATGGAAGGTTTGATCGAGCTTGCGGAAGAGATATTCCACATGCCGGTCAGTTTGGGGGCGCCACGTCTCGTGGCGGGTTTGAAGGACATCGTAAGGAATCCCGTGTACGCAACCGGCGTTGGCTTGTTGCAGTACGGGCTAGAACGCGAACAGGAACGCGCTGAAAAGCAAAGCGGCCAAAAGAGCAGCACGCTTGACAGCATTAGGAACTGGTTTCGCGACAACTTCTAGCACCAGCAGGAGCAGGCGATGTTTGAGATAGTTGATAGCGCACCGCAAAACGCAGTGATCAAAGTCATTGGTGTCGGCGGGGGTGGCGGCAATGCCGTGCAACACATGGTCAGCAATGACGTCAAAGGAGTCGACTTCATTGCGGTCAACACGGATGCACAAGCCCTAGACGGCTTGGGTGCGGAGCGTACTCTGCAAATCGGTAGCAGTATCACCAAGGGCCTTGGTGCGGGAGCGAATCCCGATACAGGTCGTGCCGCAGCAATCGAAGACCGCGAGCGCCTTGCTGAGTTACTCAGCGGTGCGGACATGGTGTTTATTACCGCAGGCATGGGTGGCGGCACCGGTACTGGAGCAGCACCCGTGGTCGCTGAGGTGGCGAAGGAGTTGGGCATCCTCACGGTTGCAGTGGTGACCAAGCCATTCAAATTCGAGCGCCGCTCTAAAGTTGCGGATAAAGGCCTGGCTGAGTTGGTCGAGCACGTCGATTCACTGATCACCATACCGAACCAAAAACTGCATGATGTGCTGGGTGACGGTACGTCGATGAAAGAAGCCTTCGCAGCTGCCAACAATGTATTGCTTGGCGCGGTTAAAGGCATTGCAGATCTCATCATTTTGCCTGGAATGATCAACGTCGATTTCGCCGACGTACGCACGGTCATGTCAGAGATGGGGTCCGCCATGATGGGGACGGGTAGAGCCAACGGCTCGAACCGAGCAAGGGATGCGGCAGAGGCTGCAATTCGCTCGCCGCTGTTAGACGATATCGACATTAACGGCGCTCGAGGCATTCTTGTCAACGTTGCTGGCGCTGACCTCACGATGGGCGAGTTCATGGAAGTGGGTGACATGGTCGAAGAGTTCGCTTCAGAAAATGCGACTGTCGTTGTGGGAACTGTGATTGATGAAAGCTTGGGTGATGACATGATGGTGACTATCGTTGCCACAGGTCTGGATCAAGCGAACAAGCCGAGCATTGTCATCGATAACGATCAGGCTATCGAAACAGCGGCCCTTCACGGCAACTACGATGACTTTGATACGCCGCCCCATGCACGCAACCCCGTGCGCTATCCCAACAGCGTGGAAAACGTGGACATACAGAGCAAGGATCTCGACTACTTAGACGTGCCGGCTTTTTTGCGTAGGCAAGCGGATTGATTCGAACCAACTGCAGACGCAGGATATTGAGGTAGTCGCCATGTCTCCGGCCAATACTCAGCAGACGCTTAAAAACAGTATTCGTGCGTCCGGTGTTGCCTTGCATACCGGAAGCAAAGTCAACATGACCCTGCACCCAGCAGAGATTGACGCGGGTGTGGTTTTTAAGCGCACCGATTTGCCAGGCTGTATTGCCTTCAAAGCATGCGCGGGCAGTGTTGGTGATACCCAGATGGCGACGTCCCTGTCCGCTCAGGGCTATCAACTGTCGACGATCGAACACATGATGTCAGCGTTGTCCGGATTAGGGATCGACAATGTCATCATCGAAGTTGATGGCGGAGAACTGCCCATCATGGATGGCAGTGCCGCTCCCTTTGTATTTCTGCTGCAGTCCGCCGGTATTGTTAACCAACCAGCGAAAAAGCAGTTCCTGCGCATATTAAAACCGATGGAGGTAAGCGAGGGTGATGCCACGGCGTCGCTGGCACCTCATGAAGGTTTCAAGCTCAGCTACACCCTTGAGTACGACCATCCTGTGTTTGCCGCCCATGAGCGCACTGCCTGTGTCGAGTTTTCTGCGATGAGTTTCGTCAAAGAGGTGAGTCGGGCACGAACTTTTGGGTTTCTTGCGGAATTTGAAAAACTGCAGGAACTCAACCTAGCGCAAGGGGGGAGCCTTGATAACTCTGTGGTGGTCGATGACTCAAAAATACTCAATGAGCATGGACTTCGTGCCCACGACGAATTCGTCAAGCACAAGATCCTTGATGCCATTGGCGACCTGTATTTGTTGGGCCATAGCATTATTGGGCACTTCCATGGGCATAAGTCGGGCCATAGCTTGAATAACAAACTGGTCCAAGCATTGCTGGCAGATACCGATGCATTTGAGATCATCTCTTTCGATCAGTCATGTCAGGTGCCGCAGGCCTACGCCCGAAACGCGACGATCCCTGCTGCCTAGATCCTAGCGATAGGGCATCGGTTTTAGAGGAAAAACCGATGATGGGTTTAGCCCAGCACCTTAAAAACGATCTCGTCCACGTGGTTGAACGCTGACAGCGGCTGCAATTTTTCCAGCAAATCTTGCTGTGCAAAGCGCAGCTTTGTCGCAACGCCTGCGCTGCGACAGTTGATGACCAACTTGGTGCCGCGGATATCGCTCACTTCCACTTGGCTCTTTAGCTTGTCGCCGATAGCGGCTCTTACTTGATCTGTCCACGCGCGCTGATTCGCCGCGCGACGGATAAGTTTTTGCAGGGCGGAGTGGCCGCCCTGCTCGCGTAAGAGGTCCTGTAAGTCATTTGCGGTCATTGGTGTACTGATAGTCTTCCTGCGCTGACGACGAAATTACTTGTTGGCCGTGACATACCAGATCTGTTGTTGTTCCGCAAAATTTGCACATTGGCGTCATTTTGCTATTTTGTTGAGCTTCCGTCCAAACCTTGAAGTACATGCAACTAATTCTGATCAACAAAAGCGGCGAGCCTTCGCAGTTCGCATTGACCTCTCTGCGATTGAAGGTGTTTGGTTGCGTCGCCGTATTGGTCTGCGTAGGACTGGTGTCCACCGGCTTTGTGCTCAAGTCGTCTGACTTTGTTGATGCTGCGGTTATTGAAACTTGGCGCAGCAAACTAAACGAGCAAGACGACGTGGTAGAGAAACTGCGGGCACAGTCTGTTGCGCGCAGACAAGCGGTGGGTCGACAGATCGCTGAAATGCAGGCGCGACTATGGCGCATGGAGGCATTGGCCTCCTATATGCACGAAACCTCTGGCCTGCCGACGGATGAATTCGATTTTAACGCACCGGTATCACAGGGTGGCCCGCAGAATAACGAGGCAGAAGTGCTTGGCGTCGAGAATTTAGATACTCAGCTAGCATCGCTGTCCCAGCGTCTGAAACAACGTGAGACGGAACTCAGCATCCTCGATCGGGTGTTGCTAGGCGTCTACAAGGACAAAGGCGCAAGACCTGCAGGGGCGCCTATTGTTAAGGGCTGGATGTCATCGCCGTTTGGCGAGCGCGTCGATCCCATTTCGGGCAAGAAAGCTTGGCATGAGGGTATGGACTTCGCTGGAGCGAAAGGCTCGGAGGTCATCGCTGTGGCGAATGGAGTAGTGGTCTTTGCAGGCTATCGAGATGGCTATGGGCAAATGGTCGAAATCAGCCACGGCAAGGATATGCGAACGCGATATGGTCATCATGAAGAGGTCTTAGTGCACGCTGGGCAAAGCGTGAAGCGTGGCGATGTTATCGCCCTCATGGGCAACAGTGGTCGCTCGACAGGGCCTCACGTGCATTTCGAAATCCTTAAGGAAGGTCGCCCAGTCAATCCTGCCCGATACGTGAGCGCAGTTGCGCAATAGCCAAGCTGCTTCGTAGAAATTCGCAGACCAGTCTACACGCCGCGGGTGCAGCCGAATCCCAAAGCGAAATTCCTGCCCCGCTCTGTATAGATCTCGCCTAGCTGCCGTTACAATGCCTTTTTTTTGATTACCCTGAATTATGGCTAACTTTCTCGCCCGCCTGTTCGGCACGAAAAATTCTCGTGAATTGAAGCGCATGGGCCGCTTGGTGCAGCGTATCAATGAACTGGAGGGACAGTTCACGGATCAAACGGATCTGGTCGCTCATACCGGATCTTTGCGTGAACGCCTCGATTCAGGTGAAACCCTCGATGCCTTGTTACCGGAAGCCTTTGCCGCAGTGCGTGAGGCGGCCAAACGAACAAAGAACATGCGGCATTTCGACGTGCAGTTAATTGGTGGTATCACGCTGCACGAAGGGTGCATTGCAGAGATGCGGACTGGCGAGGGTAAAACGCTGATGGCTACGCTACCCGCCTACTTAAACGCGCTGCCGGGCAAAAGTGTCCACGTGGTCACGGTCAACGATTATTTGGCTAAGCGCGATGCTGAATGGATGGCCTCGATATACGAAGCGCTAGGATTGCGAGTCGGCATTATTCAATCGGGCCAGCCCGCCACGGAGAAAAAAGAAGCGTACCAAGCCGAAGTCATATACGGCACCAATAACGAGTTCGGTTTCGATTACTTACGGTCGAATATGGCATTCACCGCAGAAGACCGGCTGCAAGGGGACTTGGCCTTCGCCATCATCGACGAGGTCGACTCGATTTTGATCGACGAGGCGCGCACGCCGCTGATCATTTCTGGTGCCGCTGAAGAAAATACCACTCTTTATAAAACCATTAATCAGATTCCGCCTACGTTAGAAGAACAGCCTTTTGACGATACCCCACGAGTATTTGGTGAGCCGGACGTGGAGCCCACCGGCGACTACATGGTCGATGAGAAAAACCGTCAGGTAGAGCTTACCGAACTCGGTCATCAGAAAGTCGAAGACACACTGATCAAGCTCAACTTGTTGCGCCCCGGCGACAGCCTGTATTCATCAGCGAATCTGAATTTGCTCCATCACGTTCATGCAGCCTTGAAGGCTCATAACCTCTACACGCGTGATGATCATTACATGATTACGCAAGGCGAGGTGGTCATTGTCGACGAGCACACGGGCCGAGCCATGCCCGGGCGTCGCTGGTCGGATGGCATTCATCAGGCGGTCGAGGCCAAGGAAGGGCTGACCATACAAAACGAAAGCCAAACGCTGGCCTCGACGACATTCCAAAACTATTTCCGGCTTTATCAAAAGCTCTCTGGCATGACCGGTACCGCTGACACCGAGGCCTTTGAGTTTAAGCAGATTTATGGCCTAGAAGTCGTGGTTGTTCCCACTCATCGGCCGATGGTTCGTGATGACCGCAACGATCTGATGTATCTCACCTTGGCGGAAAAATACGATGCCATTGTCGAGGATGTCGCGGACTGTATTGAGCGCGGTCAGCCAGTGCTCGTCGGTACGGCCTCTATCGAGAGCTCGGAACTGTTGTCCGCAGAACTCAAAGGGCGCGGCATCAAGCACAATGTGCTTAACGCGAAGCAGCACGAGCGGGAAGCTGATGTTGTTGCCGATGCGGGCCGGCCCGGCACCGTGACCATCGCGACCAACATGGCGGGTCGGGGTACCGATATCGTACTAGGCGGCAGTTTGGATGCGGAACTAGGCAAAATGGCCAGCGCCAACGACGACGAAATTGCCCGGGTCAAATCCGACTGGCAGGGCAGGCATGAGGCGGTAATTGCCGCCGGTGGATTGCATATCGTCGGCACGGAAAGGCATGAGTCACGTCGTATAGATAACCAGTTGCGTGGCCGCTCGGGCCGTCAGGGGGATCCGGGCTCCAGCCGTTTTTATCTCTCTCTTGACGATAACCTCATGCGCATATTCGTTTCGGAATCCGTCCGAAACATGATGCATAAGCTGAACGCCGATAGCGGTGAGGCGATTGAACATAAGATGATCAATCGCTCTATTGAAAATGCCCAACGCAAGGTAGAAGGACACAACTTCGATATTCGCAAAAACCTGCTGGAATACGACGATGTCTCCAACGACCAGCGGCAGGTGATCTACCAGCAGCGCCGAGAGCTCATGGATTCCGGTGATATCATCGAAACCGTTGAAGGATTGCGAGAAGAGGTAGTTTACGACTTGGTCGCCCAGCACATTCCGCCGCAGAGTCTCATTGAGCAGTGGGATATTGGTGGTCTTGAGCTCGCGCTGCAGAGCGAATTTGGCAGCACCCAAGCCCTCAGCCAATGGTTGGAAGAAGACGAAAATCTGGATGAAGAGGGCCTTGCGGCCAAGGTGCTTGAACAGATCGAAGCCGAATATGGCGAGAAAGAATCGCGCTGGCAAGAATCTGGCATCAGTATGCGACTGGTCGAAAAGCAGATCATGCTGCAGATACTTGATCAGCGTTGGAAAGAACACTTGGCATCGATGGACCAGCTGCGACAAGGTATACACCTGCGTGCCTACGCTCAGAAACAGCCCAAACAAGAATTCAAGCGCGAGTCCTTCGAGCTGTTTCAGGACCTTCTGCAAAACATCAAATTCGATGTGATTCGCATGCTCTCGCGCATGCAAATCGAGAATCCTGAAGAAATCGAGTCCCAAGAACGCCTGCGTCGCGCCGAGGCCGCGCGCAAGATGAATTTTCAGCACAGCCAAGAACAAAGCGCGGCGTCAGGAGAGCAGCGTGAGGCCGTAAAGGCAGAAACCTTTGTGCGTGAGGAGCGCAAAGTCGGCCGCAATGAGCCGTGCCCCTGTGGTTCAGGCAAGAAGTACAAACAATGCTGCGGACGGCTTTGAGTCCAGCGGCAACCCACTGACCATGGCTGTTAATCTTTCGCGACCAAGCAATCTACTACCCGTTCCCGGCGTACGCCTTGCGGCGACAAGTTCCGGCGTAAAGGGCGACAAAGACGATTTGGCCTTGGCTGTATTTGACCCGACAGTCGTTGTCGCGGGTGTTTATACCCAATCAGCGTTTGCTGCCCCGCCGGTCTTTGTTGCGAAAGATCGAGAGCAAACAGCGCGGGCTTGGTTGATCAATAGTGGCAACGCAAACGCAGCAACCGGGGAGCCTGGTCGCCAAGATGCCGTTCATCTATGCGATCAAGCCGCTGCCGCGCTTAAGCTCGAGCCTAATTCACTCCAGCCTTTTTCCACCGGCGTCATCGGCGAGCGGTTGGCCATGGACAAACTCGTGGTAGCAATTCCTAGTCTGGTTAGCTCTCTTGAAGCCGACAATTGGTTAGGGTTCGCGGCAGCGATCATGACGACCGATACCGTGGCGAAAGCCGTCAGCGAGCAAGTCCTCATTGATGGCGAAGTCATCACCGTAACCGGAGTTGCCAAGGGCTCGGGCATGATCAAACCTAATATGGCAACCATGCTTGGGTACATCGCTTGCAATGCGGCAGTCTCACAACAGACATTGGCGCAGCTGGTGACCGAGGTTGCTAATGCTAGCTTTAATCGAATCACGGTCGATGGCGACACGTCGACTAACGACTGTTTTATGCTTGCCGCGACAGGCGTATCTACTATGACTCCCATCGTCAGCGCGACTGATACAAGGTTCGCAGATTTAAAGCGTGCTGTAGCGTCCGTCGCACGCAACCTTGCCCAAGCGATTGTGCGCGATGGTGAGGGGGCCACCAAATTCGTCACGGTGACGGTGTCCGGGGCCGCGAGTCAGGCGGAGTGTTTGGAGGTTGCCTATACCGTTGCCGAGTCACCTCTAGTGAAAACGGCATTGTTCGCTGGGGATGCCAACTGGGGGCGTTTTTGCATGGCGATAGGCCGTGCCCAAGTCGAGGGTTTGGATCCTTCTGGGGTCAGCCTTTGGCTGGACGAGGTGGAAGTTGCTCATCAAGGGCTGATGTCGACAAGTTATTCCGAGGAAGCTGGCGCTTCGGTACTGGCCAAGGACGAGTTCGAGGTGCGTATCGATCTTGGTCGAGGCGCGTGCGTAGAGACCATCTGGACAACAGACCTCAGCTATGAATATGTACGCATCAATGCCGAGTACCGCAGCTAAGGCTATTTGGCCCTTTCAGTGATTATTCAGAAGTCGCTCTCCGACTCAGAACTTTTTGCTTCAAAATCCGCAGGCTCGACATCGGGTATTCGATGCTCCTCGCTGGCCCACTCACCAAAATCAATCAGCTTGCAGCGCTCCGAACAAAACGGGCGATACTGATTTTTACTCGTCCACTTGACTCCTTGTCGACAGGTGGGGCATGTGACGATACGCGGCGTTGTCATGGCTGCAGTAGATCCTTGTGCAGGGTATCTATTTGATCGTGCAAGTGGGTTAGGTCTTTATCGTTGGTGATGATTTTCGATGCGTGCTGCAGGCGCGCTGAGCGCGGCATTTGAGCGGCCATAATCGATTCGACTTGGCTGCGCGAGTTGTCGTCTCGGGCCATCGTGCGCGCAACCTGCACGGTCTCTGGGACATCGACAACGAGTATCTCATCGCACCAGTGTCCCTGGCCCGACTCCAACAGCAGTGGATTCACTAGCAAGCAGTATGGCGAAGTGCTGGCGGCAATCTGTGCGCGCAAGTAGTCACTGATGAGTGGATGCAGCAAATTTTGCAGCCATTTACGCTTGTCGCTCTCGGCAAATACGATGGCGCGCAGCTTGGCGCGATCGAGACTGCCATCAGACAGCAATATGTCTGGACCAAAATGTCCGGCAATGTTGTCTAGGGCGGGTTGCCCCGGCTCCACGACAGCTCGGCTGGCCAAATCTGCGTCGACTACATCGATACCAAGCTCGGCGAAATAATCCGCAGCTGCGGTTTTTCCGCTACCAATCCCACCTGTTAGCCCAACCAGCATCGCACCTCCCGAAAAGCCTGAGGTTATCACGACGAGGGTAGATGGCGGGAAAGCGCGGTTAAATGCTAGGGCAGAAACAGATCGCCCATGGAGAATATGGGCAGATACATCGCCAAGATGATGCCACCGACAAGGCAGCCCATGAGCAGCATCAGGGAGGGTTCGATCATGGGTAATAGATTTGACTGTAGGTGCGCCAAACTGTCCTCATACTGCAGTCCAGCTTGGGTGAGCAGAGCCTCTAAGCGTCCGGTTTCCTCCCCCAAGCGCACGAGACGAACCATGGCCGGTGGAAAACATGCAGCTTCTCGCATCGCCGCCCAGAGTCGGTGTCCGCTCTCGACCTGACCGGTTAGCTGCCGTGTAGCGCGACGAAATACCTCATTGCGGCAGGTCTGCGCGGCGTAGGGTAGTGCTTGAGTCAGCGGTATGCCGGCAGACAGCGTGGTTGCGAGAGTGTGGCAAAGCGCTGCAGTGTTGGTGTCGCGGGACCATCGTCCAAGCAGGGGCAGACTGAGCAGCAACTGATGCAGATGCATGCGGGTTTGGCCGCCTAGGCACTTCAATACTACCAGCAAACTGATCACCACAATCGTCGTGAGGGTAAGGTGGCCGCCGCTTTGGGTCAGTGCCTTGGATGCGTCCACGACCCAGCGCATGATCTGCGGCATGTCCTGACCCTGCTATGCATAAAGAGCGTCAAATTGCGGCATGACGAATAGCAGCAGAAAGGTCACGGCGATCAGCGCTGCGAGCAGAATTAGCATTGGTTGCATTAGCGCTTGGCGGACTCTCTTGGCCGGCTGTGTTTTGCGCTCAACCTCGGCGGCCAATCGTGTTAGCGCCACTGGTAGATTGGCAGCGGCCCCACCCGCGCGAATCAGCGTGAGATAAAAGCTGTCGAAAACCTGAGGCTGCAAAGCCGGCTT
>PYIJ01174227.1_pt1 | contig 14976 bp, 15 predicted proteins | sample 3578051 | NCBI WGS metagenome assembly PYIJ01 (sample SAMN08408021, study PRJNA431606) | Marine metagenome isolate SA_KN192-05_S13_5m, whole genome shotgun... | biome: marine; feature: oceanic pelagic zone; material: water; isolation source: surface water sample, 0.2-0.8 um fraction ... | reverse complement strand
CTCATAAATGACTAAATTTTGGTGTGTAGATGCTCTTCGGATAGCTTCCGTCTATTATGTAGTTGCGGTCGTTATTGCAATACTGCTTTATCCTGGCGGCAATCATATAGAGCTTGATCAAGTTGGTTACTCTCTGCACAAAAACTTCTTAAGTGAACTTGGCTTTCATAAAACAATGTCAGGAGATCTAAATTTCTTCTCTTCATTCTTTTGGAACACAGCTATGTATATGCTGCTTCTTCAGGTTATAGCATTTTTATTTATACCAAGTTTATTTAGAGAAAATCGATATTCCTTTGCTTTTGCATGTTTGGGAACCTTATTTATGTTTCCAGCGTGTATTTTTTTCGTAGGTGTTGCCTTAACGCCAGGGGATATTTTTTTTGATGCACATATATTCACAACGACGACGGCATTCAATCTATATACGGTGTCTATTTTTTTCTATGTTCTTGCATTTATATCAAGTTCTTTGTCCAACTATTATACATCAGGAGCAATATTGTTGCTGATTGCTGTCAGTGTTTATTCTTACTATTTATCAGGATATCAACCAATAGACGCAATTAAGGACCGTGAATTGTATCTTGAAGTCTATACTATGGATTTATTGATATTTAATGTAGTACTTCAGAAAGTTATCATAAGTCTAATGATTATAACAATTATTACATTTAGCTTTGGTCTCAATAAACTAATAAATAAAAAAGAAACTCGATGACCAAATTCTGGACAGTTCATGTTATTCGGTTTGTTGCCACTTTCTTTGTAATATCTTGCATCGTAGCTTCATTTTTCTTTCCAGGAGGCAATATTCATAACCCTGATCAAATAGGATATTCATTCAGTCACAACTTTTTAAGTGAATTGGGTGGCTACGTCACATTTGCAGGAGAAATAAATAGTGTATCTTCATTCTTTTTTAACTCTGCTCTTTTTTGCTTTCTATTAGTGGGCTTCTCAAGTTTTTTTATACCAGCATTATTTAGAGAAAATAAGACTTCATTTATTTGCGCATGTATAGCTTCAGTTCTTTTTTTTATTGGGATGGTGTTTTTTGCTGGTGTTGCATTGACACCGCATGATTTATACAGAGATGCACACGTCTTTTTTGCAATTAATGCATTTCGATGGCTTATTCCGGCATCTTTATTTTTTGTAATCGCTTTTTTCCTCAGTGATGCAGACAATAAATATACGATCATCAATATAATATTCCTTATTAGCACAGTCATTTATGTAATTTATCAGATTTATTCTGGTAACCCACGCGTTAATGAAGAATTGCTAGTTCAAAATGTATTAATGCAAAAATCTATAGCCATCATTCATATCATAAGCATATTTTCTCTAACATTCTGTTTTGATAGTCAGATAAAAAGAAAAAATTTATAGTCCAGGACGTCTTTGTATCCAAGGCGCTGCTTCTTCAAGTTGGGCGGCTAAGGAAATTAATGTGTGTTCATCCGCATATCGAGATGCAAATTGTACACCAAGAGGAATGTCACTTTCAGACCAATAAGTTGGAATGGAGATTGATGGTTGACCAGTAATATTTTGGAGCAGCGCATCTGGAGCATACCAAAGGCTTTGAGGCGCAAGACCATTCAAAATAGCATCACGCAATGGTTTAATTCTGAATACAAAACCGAGTTTTAACTTCATTATAATTTCACTAATTATTTTTGATTGTTTGTCCGGTCTAATTTTTCCTATTTCAGGAGGATGCTGAGAAATAATAGGGGTTAAAACCACATCATATTTATCAGTAGCTTGCATTACGGAACGCGCGATTGACTGCATTGTATATCGGGCCCAAGTGTAATCACTTGCTCTAAAGCTTTTGCCTAAATAATCAAATAATCTTGTAGTGGTTTCCACTTCATGCGATTTATATTTTCTACCCACAACATCTTTCAACTCATTGAACATTTGACTTACATGAGATGTTATAATTACTGTAAATGCCCTTGAAGCTAAAAGGCCATCATAAGTAAAATTCATTTCTTCAACATCATGACCCAAGTCTTCACAGAGTTTTGCATTATATTTTATAGCATCTACGGCATCTTTTGATGGATCTATTCCCACTGGACTTTTTAGATTGAAGCCAATTTTTAATTTTTTCCTATCATCCAAAGATTTAATTAATGATCCTTTTTCATAATGAACAGAATAGGGGTCTCCGACGTTATTATCGAATATTTCATCGTACATATAGGCAGTATCGCGTACTGTTCTAGATACTATGCCTGAGTGAGTTAAGCCTCCCCATTTATCTCCATGTGAAGGTCCAAATGAAGTTCGTGCTCTATTTGGTTTCAATCCAATCAATCCACAAGATGCTGCAGGAATTCTGATTGACCCGCCGCCGTCACTGGCGTGAGCAAAAGGGACCATTCTTGCTGCTACACCGGAAGCCGCTCCACCAGAGGATCCTCCTGTAGTTAAACTTGGATCCCAAGGATTTCTCGTCGGTCCAAATTCAAGTGGTTCTGTTGTGATCATTAACCCATACTCAGGAGTAGCTGATTTACCGCATATTAATGCTCCCGTATTACGAAATTGCCTGGTTAATTCATTGTCATAGTTCATTTTGGTATTTTTTAAATATTTACTGCCTTGCATCATATTGTAATTAGCAAGTGAACTATCCATATCTTTCAATAACATGGGCACACCCGCAAATTGTCCTTTGAGTTCACTATTTCTATTTATGGATTCAAATGCATAGTGATACATGGATCTATGAACGGCATTGAGCTTTGGATTCAGCCGTTCAATAAGGTCAATTGCTGAGTCTAGAGGATCAATAGGAGAAATCTCTTTCTTCTTAATTAGCTCACTTAGTCCAACACCGTCATAATTCGTATACTCTTCAAATATAGCCATTATTAATTATCCTAATTTAAAAAATGTGATATTCTTATAATTCAATAATAAGCTTATGTCAGAATTAGATAAGAAAAAAGGAAATAGCTTCGTAAACTTTATAAAAAGGTATTTCTTTACTGGATTATTAATTTCAGCACCAATTGGGGCCACAATATACATAACTATATTTATAGTTGAATTTATTGCGGGATTAGTACCGCAAAGATTTAACCCCAATGGCCTGCTTCCAGAAATAATTGGATATGAAATTCCTGGTTTAGAACTAATTATCGCTTTTTTATCTTTTATTTTAATTGGATTGATTTTTTCAACATTATTTGGAAAGGCAATTCTAGGTTACTTTGATAACTTAATTACCAGAATACCATTTGCAGGTAATGTTTATAAAGCGATAAAACAAATAACTGAAACATTCTCTAATGCGGATGCAGCTTATCAAAAAGTTGTCTTAATTGAGTATCCAAGGAAAGACATCTATGCGATTGGGTTCATGACAGGTGAAACTAAGGGTGAAATAAAAGATCGTAAAAAAATCGATATGGTCAATGTATTCGTTCCAACAACTCCGAATCCAACGTCAGGGTTTTTACTTTTTATTCCCAAGGAAGACGCTGTAGAACTTGATATGTCTGTTGAGGATGCAATAAAATTAGTTGTTTCAGCTGGAATGGTTGTTCCTCCGACTAAATAGTTAGCCTGTTTTAAGATAATCAATAGCGACATCATTTCTAAACAAATGAAGCAGTACTCTTTGTGCTTTCCCAAGTGAAGACTTTAATTCAGGATCATCCTGAATTGTCTTGATAGCAGTTTCCCTAGCTTCTTCTAATAGGTGTTTGTGTTTATCGAGGTTTGACAGTTTAAAATTTGGAACTCCACTCTGTTTGGATCCCAAAATTTCACCTGCACCTCTTATATCTAGGTCTTCTTCAGCAATTTTGAAGCCATCATTGGTTTCTTTCATAATTTTTATTCGTCTTTTAGCATTCTCAGTGAGAGGGCCGTTAAATAATAAAATGCACGTTGATGTTTTTTCACCTCTACCGACTCTTCCTCGTAATTGATGAAGTTGTGAAAGGCCAAATCTTTCTGCATTTTCAATTATAATTACTGTTGCATCAGGATCATCAATACCTACTTCTATTACTGAAGTAGCGACTAATATATTAACTTTTCCAGATTTAAATTTTTGCATAACAGAATTTTTATCTTCTTGTTGCATTTGCCCGTGAACAATTTCAACTGAATAATCGCTATAATAACTTCTGAGATCTTTTAATCTTTCATTAACAGATTGTAGTTGAAGTTTTTCAGATTCATCAACTAAAGGGCAAACCCAATAGATTTTTTCACCTTTACTAATTATTTTATTAAGACTTTCCTTTAGATCTTCAACTTTAGTTATATTTATTGATTTAGTATTAATTTCTTTTCTATTTTTTGGCTTTTCCATAATTTTTGAAATATCTGTATCACCATAGGCAGCAAGCTCTAGAGTTCTTGGGATAGGAGTGGCAGTCATGAGCAATACATCGCATTCATTTCCTGCTTTTTCATTAAGTAAAATTCTTTGGTGAACACCAAACTTATGCTGCTCATCAATTACAACTAAGCCAATATTATCAAAAGAAACTTTCTCTTGAAATAGAGCATGAGTACCAATCAAAATATCAGCGTCAAAATTATGACTATCTTTTGTTGACGAGGTTATCAAAGAACATGTTAGATCCATTGAGTTAACGATCTTTACTATTGTATTGAAATGTTGCTCAGCAAGTATCTCTGTTGGCGCCATGAGTATAGATCTTTTGTTATTTTCTAAACATTGCATCATGGCAAACAAAGCCACAATTGTTTTACCGCTCCCAACATCTCCTTGTAACAGTCTAAGCATTTTGTTTGGCTTTGACTGATCGTTTGATATCTCTTCTATAGTTTTCAACTGATCACTGGTGAGACTGAAATCAAGATTTTCTTCCAGTTTTTTTATAAATTTATTATTTCTTCTTATAGCTATGCCCTGAGTATGGCTTATTTTGTTTTTTATAAGACGTATCGTTAGTTGCTGAGCTAATAGCTCATCAAAAACTAATCTTTCAAGGAAAAGAGAATTAACCGAATCTGACGTATTGACAGGGTTGTGTATTTTTTTAATGGCTTCATTCCAATTTGGCCAATTATTTGTTTTAATTTTATCGTCAGGTATCCATTCAGGAAGAGGATCAAGATTAATTAGAGCTGAATTTACAGATTTTTGTATAGTTTTCGATGTCAATCCAGCAGTAAGTGGATAAATACACTCAATTTTTTTGACGCTATCAAGATTTTCTAAGTCTACTACATGTTGGGGATGCGTTATCTGGAAGTTTTCGTTAAATTTTTCAAATTTACCACTGATTACTTTCTGCCTTCCTACTGGAAATATCTTTTTTAGATAGGGGCCTCGCAAGTTAAAATATACGATTGAAATAGCTCCAGTATCGTCCGTGCAATTAATGCGATAGGGCATCCTTTTATTGAATGAAGGTGAATGACTATCTATTGTGACTATGATTGTTGCAATTTTACCTTCTTCAAGATCAATTATTTTTGGACTGTTTCTTCTATCAATGTATGTAGATGGCTTATGAAATAAGAGATCTATAACATATTTGCCACATAACCTTTCTATAACCTTAGCATTCTTTGGTCCAATGCCTTTAAGTGATATTATATTTGAAAAAAGCTTGTATAAGATTTTAGGCCTCATATATCTAATGTATCAAATAAATTAAAAAATATGGAAGATTTATCAACATTTCAAAAAAAACTATTGTACAAGTCCACTCATCGTGGATCCAAGGAAATGGATCTTATTTTGGGAAAATTTGCGCATAAGTACCTATCTTTATTTAATGAAGATGAACTTGTAATGCTTGAGGCAATACTTGAAATGGATGATAACGATATTTATCAATATGCATTAAATAAAAAAGAAATTCCAGAGTCTTTAAATAATAGAGTATTCACTCTTCTTAAGGATTATACTTTACTGTAATGCCATCAGAAGCACTAGTTACACCATCTAAACTGTCAAACTTAAATATTAATTTAGATAATAAATTCGATTACGAATTCACACTCAATTATTTATCAACCAATGGATATGTCAGGGTAAGTTCAATACGTGAACCTGGCGAATTTTCTGTTAAAGGAGATGTTATTGATATCTTTCCATCTGAATTTGTAAAACCAATAAGAATAAATTTATTTGGAAACGACATAGATAAGTTTGAAGAATTTGATTTAAAGTCTCAAAAAACTATTCAAAAAATTAGCAGAGCAATTATTCGGCCATTTAATGAATTTGCTTTTAATCAAGGAAAGAGATCAATAAAAGCAGACACTTTTCTATCGGACCTAAGTAGTTTTGAGGATAATGACTTAATAGTACACGCTAACCATGGAATTGGTAAATTTCGAGGTTTAAAGAAATTAGAAGTTCTTGGGAATAGTCATGATTGTATTGAGTTAAATTATTTTAATGATGATAAACTTTATGTTCCCGTCGAAAATATAGAATTATTGAGTAAATACGGTGGCAACAATGAATATGTGCAAGTTGATAAGTTAGGTAATTCACATTGGCAATTTAGAAAGGCTAGTGCAAAAAATAAAATTAAGGAAATTGCAGAGGAATTAATAATCATTGCCGCTAAAAGATCATTAAAGAAAGGAAAAAAATATAGAATTCAAGAACCTTACTATTCTAATTTTATAAATGAATTTGAGTTTCAAGATACAGAGGATCAAGTTAATGCTACTTCAGATATTTTAGCAGATCTGAGTCATGGTGTTCCTATGGACCGATTGATATGTGGCGATGTGGGTTTTGGCAAAACAGAGGTTGCTCTGAGAGGTGCATTCAATGTAGCACTAAATGGTGCACAAGTTGCAATTATTGTTCCAACGACACTTTTGTGTCAGCAACATTATGAAAACTTTATTAAAAGATTTAAAAATTTTCCAATTAAAATTGGTCAGTTATCAAGATTAGTTTCAGCCTCAGAAACTAGTTCAACTCTAGAAAAAATAAATAATGGGGAGCTTGATATTGTTGTTGGTACACATGCACTATTAGGTAATAAAATAAAATTTAAAAATCTTGGTATGCTCATTATAGATGAAGAGCAACATTTTGGTGTTTCCCAAAAAGAAAAAATAAAGAACTTGCGGTCAGACATTCACGTATTATCTCTTACTGCAACGCCGATTCCCCGAACACTTCAAATGTCTTTGGTGGGATTAAGAGATTTATCTATTATTTCTACCGCCCCCTTAAATAGGCAATCTATAGCGACAGAGGTCATAAATTTTAATGAAATAGACCTTACAACTGCTATTGAAAAGGAATTAGAAAGAAACGGACAAATTTATTATGTATGTCCGCGCATCAAAGAATTACAAGAAGTGGAGGATTTTTTAAAAAAAGCAATGCCTGAACTAAAATATAAAATAGCTCATGGGCAAATGTCACCTAAAAATCTTAAGAATACTATGATTGATTTCTACAATAATGAATTCCAATTATTGTTATGCACAACTATTGTTGAATCAGGTTTAGATTTGCAAAAAACGAATACAATGATCATTCATAATGCCGATAAGTTTGGATTATCGCAACTTTATCAATTGAGGGGAAGGATAGGCCGCTCAAATATCGAAGCTTTTTGTTATTACACCGTGAAAGATATTAATGGCATTACTGAAAATTCATTTAAAAGACTTTCTTTGCTTAAAAAATTTAATAGTAGGGGTTCTAGCTTTAATTTAGCTAGTCATGATCTTGATATGAGAGGCTCTGGCAATATAATTGGTGACGCACAATCAGGTCATATAAAGGAAATCGGATTAGAGCTATATCATCGTTTATTAAAAGATAAAATAATAGAACTGAAGAATGATAGTGATTCAATAGATAACGATTGGTCTCCACAACTTAATTTAGGTTTAAGTGTCTTAATTCCTGAAAAATATATACCTAACTTAAATACACGATTGTTCTTTTACAGGAAATTAGCGTATTTAAATTCTAATAGTGAATTGATTGAAGTTAAAAAAGAAATGGAAGAAAGATTTGGCATAATGCCAAGCGAAGTTAATCACTTATTTAAGATAACTGAATTGAGAATTCTCTGTAAACAATTAAGCGTAGAAAAATTTGATCTTGGTAAGAAAGGACTCACAATTAAATTTAGGAATAATAAATTTGATAAAACTGATAAATTGATTGATTTTATAAATCTTAACAAATTTGATATTAAATTAAGAACTGACCAAACACTTGTTTATAACTTTAGTAAAATCAATGATAAACAGAGAATTTACAAAGCTTTTAGCTTTGCAAAAGAATTGGCCTCGCTATAATTAACGGTATGGGTGTACTTAGTGGATATAGAATAATCGAATTATCAGGAATAGGACCTGGACCGTTATGCGGCATGTTATTTGCGGATCTTGGTGCTGAAGTGATCAGAATTGATCGAAAAAAAACAACATTACCTAATTCAAAACCAAAGTATGATATCACAGGAAGAAATAAGAAATCTTTAAGTCTTAATCTTAAAAATGCAGAATCCCTTAATGTATTTAATAAACTTATAAAAAATGCAGATGCCTTAATAGAGGGCTTCAGGCCTGGAGTTACAGAAAAGCTGGGGGTTGGACCTGATGATTGTATGAAAATAAACCCTAAATTGGTTTATGGAAGAATTACTGGCTGGGGACAAACAGGACCCTTATCAAAAGTTGCCGGACATGACATAAATTACATCGCACTAGCTGGCGCGTTGCATTCAATAGGAGTTATTGAAAAACCAACAGTGCCATTAAATCTTATTGGTGATTATGGTGGAGGCACAATGTTTCTAGCATTTGGAGTCTGTGCTGCTTTATTGTCAGCTTCAAAAACAGGTAAAGGCCAGGTAGTTGACGCAGCTATGATAGATGGTGTTTCAACTCTCACATCAATTTTTTACAGCTTATCACAATCAGGATTATGGGATGTTAACAAGAGGGGAATGAATTTACTTGATGGGGGCGCACCATTTTATCAAGTCTATGAAACAAAAGATCATAAATTTATATCTCTAGGCTCACTAGAGCCTCAGTTTTATCAATTATTAATTGAAAAACTAGATCTTCAGAGTGAATTTAAAAACCAATTAGATATGAACGAATGGCCAAAATTAAAAGGTAAATTGGAAACTATATTTAAAACTAAAAATATAAATGAATGGAATAAATTATTTGAAGGCACTGATGTGTGTTACGCACCTGTATTGTCGATAAATGAAGCTAAAGATCACCCACATATGATAGACAGAGATAATTTTATTGAAGTAGATGGAGTTATTCAACCAGCGCCTGCGCCTAGATTTAGTTCTGATGATAAAGCTGAAATTAAAAAAGCACCTGAAATTGGACAAGATAATAATGATATTATGAAGGAAATTGGTTACAGTGATGAAGAAATTAAAAAGTTTTATGAAAATGAGGTTATTTAGATATGCCAAGCTTTGATGTAGTAAGTAGATTAGAGATGCAAGAAATTGACAATGCAGTATCTAACGCAATGAAAGAAATAACTCAAAGATATGATTTTAAGGGTTCTATATCGAAATTAGAGAGATCTGATAATCTTGTCACACTTTTAACAGAGGATGATATGAAGGCAAAACAAGTAATGGAAATACTAACATCACACTTAATAAAAAGAAAAATAGACCCAAAAGCTGTAAAGCTAAAATCCTCTGAAAATGCCTCAGGCAATACTATCAGACAGAAGTACGATTTGCTGGAAGGCATTGATCAGGAAATGGGAAAGAAGATTACTAAAATGATAAAAGATACAAAACTAAAGGTCCAAGCTAAAATTCAGGGTAATGAGTTAAGAATAAGTGGCGCTAAAAAAGATAATTTACAAGATGTGATGACTAAGATTAATGAATTGAAATTAGATTTGCCATTACAATTTGTTAATTTTAGAGATTAGTTATCTTATTGGCTGATCTGTTGTGATATTCTGATCTTTAATTTTTTCTCTGTATAAAATAAATATTCCCGCTGAAACAATTATTGAAATACCAGTCCAGGTTTTAAGATCCACTGTTTCACTCCATATAAACCAGCCTAATATAACAGCCCATATAAGAAATATATATTCAAATGGGGCTATAATGTAAGGCCTTCCATGTCTATATGCATTAAAGAGAAAAACAAATCCGAATATCACGGATACTCCAACAACAAATATCATGAATAGGGACTTCGGATCGTTAAAAAACCAGTCCCTAAAAAGAAAATTTAAAACTTCACTATTAGAATTACCAAAGTCTAAAAATATTCCTGAAAATGTAATTATAGGACAAATAATTATAGTAGCGATGTAAACATGTAATGTCTGAGTATAAACATTATCTTTTTCAGAAGTATATTTGATAATGATCATGTTTGCAGAGTAGCCTGCTGCACAGAGAATAGGATAGATCATGTAAATATTGAATGAGTTGATATCCGGTGAGACAATGAATAATACGCCAATAAAGCCATAAACAATGATTGCCCATCTTATTAAACCAATTTTTTCTCTCAAAAATATTCCAGAAAATATCGTAATGAAAAATGGTGCAGTAAAAAATAAGGCGGTTGCTTCAGCAAATGTTAAATAGTGAAGGCCAATATAATAAAACACAAAGGCTAAAATAAACATTACCGTTCTGAAGATTGATAATTTAGGAAACTCTGTTTTTAAAATAATTTCTTTTTTAGTAATTTTTAAAAAGATTGTGAGAAGTATTAATGCAACAACACTACGAGCAAACATTACCTGTAGAATTGAAATATCTACAGCTAGTAATCTTATGACGGTATCTTGCAATGCAAAAGCTGTCATACCCAGCATGATATAAGTTATTGCAAGAAAATTATTTTCCTTCATTTAGCATTTTTTTTTATTTGAATAATAGCTTACTATGCACTAGTTAACCATTATTGATGAGTATAAAAAAACTTAATTTACAATGAAATTCATAGATTCTGAATATGATTATATCATCATTGGCGCTGGCTCAGCTGGCTGTGTATTAGCAAACAGATTATCTAAAAATCCAAAAAACCGTGTTCTTCTTCTTGAAGCTGGTAGGGAAGATAAATCAATAACTTTGAAAATGCCTGCAGCTGTTTTATTAAATCTTAAAAGTACTAAGCATAATTGGGCATTTAAGGGCGAACCAGAGCCTGAGCTTGCGGGTCGACAGCTGCAACATGATCGCGGCAAAACCCTTGGGGGGTCATCTTCAATAAACGGCATGGTATTTATTAGAGGAAATTCACTGGACTACGAAGGCTGGAGACAAATGGGTTGTGAAGGTTGGGGGTACGCAGATGTCTTACCTTATTTTAAGAAAATGGAGTCTTATAGTGGTGGAAGTGATGATTTCAGAGGCGATTCAGGTCCCTTAAAGGTACATAGAAGTATACCCAAAGATCCCCTTTCTCTCGCATTTATAAAAGCAGGAAAAGAAGCGGGATACAAAGAAACAGACGATATCAGTGGATATTGCCAAGAAGGTTTTGGAATATTTGACAGAACAGTATTTAAAGGAGAAAGATGGAGTACAACTCGCGGCTATCTTGATCCAGTACGAGATAGAGAAAATTTAACTATTTTAACAAAAGCACTTGTTTGTAAATTAATTCTCAAAAATAACAAGGCTACAGGAGTTTGCTTTAAAGATAACAAAGATAAAATGTTTAATGTTAAATCAAAAAAAGAAGTGATCCTATGTGCTGGCGCAGTAGGAACGCCACACATACTTATGCTTTCAGGAATTGGTCCAAAAGATCATTTAAATTCAATGGGTATTAATCTTAAAGCTGACTTGCCAGGTGTTGGCCAAAATCTTCAAGACCATCCTGATTTTATGATCAAATATAAATGTTTAAAGCCAGTTACGCTTTGGCCAAAGACAAAAAGACTGAACAGCATTGGCGCTGGCATTCAATGGCTATTAACTAAGGAGGGTATGTGTGCCTCTAATCATTTTGATGCAGTAGCGTGCGTCAGGTCAGGGCCAGGCATTGAGTATCCAGACCTACAACTATGTATTTCACCAATTGCGATGGATGATAACACTTGGCAACCTTTAAAAGAGCATGCGTTTCAGGTTCATGTTGGGTTAATGCGCACACATAGTCGAGGTAAGATTGAATTACGCTCAAGCAACCCCGCTGATCCGCCTCGAATATTAGTTAATTATCTAAAAGATAAACGTGATAGGGAATTAATGCGTAAAGGCATTCATTTGGTACGCGAATTATTGGAGCAACCTTCATTTTCGGACTTAAAGGGAGAGGAGATTTTTCCAGGCAATGACTGCAAGTCAGACTCTGACCTTGATGAAAAAATTAATTCACACACAACAAGTCAGTGGCACTTAGCTTGCACAGCTCGAATGGGTCTAAAAACAGACAAATACTCTGTAGTCGATAATTCGGGTAATGTTCACGGTTTTGCAGGTTTACGGGTTGTTGACGCTTCTATTATGCCTTTTGCTCCAAATGGCAATACAAACGCACCTACAATAATGATTGCTGAAAAACTTAGCGATAAAATATTAGGAGTTGATGCTTTAAATCGAATAGAGTTGCAAACTTGGCAGAGTCCAAATTATCAGACTGACCAACGATAAAATGATTATTTTTTTATAATTTTCATTCGCTTAGCAATCATTCTATCTGCTACACGCTTTGGGAAAAGCTGGAGCATTATATTCTGCATCCTTGTTGGATCAATTCGGTAACGTGTCTTGTTTTTTGTATTTTCAATAACAGATAATGCACGTTCAGCTATGGCACTTGGTTCAAATCCTACTTGCTCCATCTTTTCTGTCATTTTTATTGCTCTTGATAAAGACTCTCTAAAGTCTGAATTGTCATATCGTTTTAATTGATCTTTTTGATTTATCTTTTTCCAAATTGGAGTTTTGATTGGTCCAGGTGCAATTACAACTACATCAATTCCATAGATCAATAATTCACGTCTAATACCTTCTGAAAAACCCTCTAAGCCAAACTTACTCATATTATATGCAGACATGAAAGGCATTCCTATTTCACCTGAAATAGAACTTATATTTATTATTTTACCAGGACGTCCTTTACGATTCTTATCCGCTCCTAGTAAATCTAAATAAGCCTGACAGCAATGAAACACTCCCAAGACATTAACGTCAAATTGATACTTAAACTGTTCAGCTGTAAGGCTTTGAATAGTTCCCATTACGCCAAGTCCTGCATTATTAATTAAACCAGATAATTTCTGATTGCCAATTTGATTTTTTACAACCTTGACAGATTCCTTCACAGCAGTTTCATCTGTAACGTCGAATATTAAAGGGGTAAAATTATTGCCAAGTTCATTAGAAACTCGAACTGCATCATTATTATTTCGAACAGATCCAAATACCTTATAGCCTTTTTCTATAAAACTTTTTGAACATGCATATCCAATTCCAGTTGAGGTACCAGTAATCACAATAGATTTCATAATAATAATTCCAAGTAATTAAAAATGGCGGAGAGGGTGGGATTCGAACCCACGGAGGAATTGCTCCCTCGTCAGTTTTCAAGACTGATGCTTTCGACCACTCAGCCACCTCTCCACGAAATTTTAATTTATTAGAATTAAAATATATGACAATCTTTAATTCAGAAACTCAAATTTCGATATCGTATAGATTGTTAGAACTGATATTGATAAACAAAGTGCCATCCCCCAAATAATATCAAACACAATTATTTGAGTATTCAGCGTATTAAATACAGCTTTTACAGTAAGCGCATAAGTTGCGTAAGTAACAAGGCCATAAATAATAGAGGGCATTATAATTGATGAAACGCCATTATCTTTGTTTGGAGCTATGACAAAATAAACTAAACCAAATACAAAAATAAAATAAAAAATCAATGCAACTGGTATGTTGAAATCTAATTTGACATCTTTAGGCAAGTTTTTTTCGTAAACTTTTCTAACAAATAAACTAATACCTATTAAATCAATGATAATAAAATATATAAATGTTGTAATGTATAGCTTAATCATCATAGTTATCATTAATGAATAATAACAAAATAATCAATGCATTATTGAGTGCACTTGGAGCATTAATTTTCATTAGTTTTTTAGCTTTTCTAGATAATTCACTTGAAGGCATGATTTGGCTGATTCCGCCATTTGGAGCTTCTATGGTTCTAGTGATGGCTGTGCATGCAAGTCCTTTAGCAAAACCAAAAAATATTTTACTAGGACATATATTATCAGCCTTATCGGGCGTCATCATCTTATATTTTATAGGCGATAATTTTCTTGCCCTTGGAATTGCTGTTGCTCTAGCAGTCTTCGTGATGATTGTTACCGATACGATACATCCACCAGCGGGCGCTAATCCAATTATAGTTATTTTAACAGGACAGGGAATATCGTTTGTTTTATTTCCTGTAGCAGTTGGTGCATTTATGCTGGTTGTATTTGCTTATTTGTATAACAAGCTTCTTAAAAGAAATTATCCTTAAGTAAAATTAATTTTTATATGCTTTTTCAATTACTGAACAATATTGATCAATAAATGATAATCTCATTGGGTTGGGAGGTAATTTTTCAAACTTAAAAGATTCAATGTTTTTCAATTGATTTGTAGAGATTTTTGTCGCTGTAGCAATTGCCTTTAAATCAAGCTCAATACTTTTTCTTAATTTAGATAGTTCTCTAATCTTTTTTACAGTGTCACTATCAATTTCACTACTTACATGAGAAGGTTGGTTTTTATTCATAACAAATGTGCCGGTTTCATCTTGAACCATTTCGTTAAATACTCCAGCGTTTATTTTTTGTAAAATCATAAGATATAACTGACTGTTATGCACTATAATTAAATATTTGTACGATTTTGAATACCCATTCTGGGTTGATACGTAAGTCTATGTTTACGCTATCTTTTCTGGACCTTCAAATAGAATATCTGCTTTTTTGAGTCGTTCTAT
>PYIJ01172224.1_pt1 | contig 15013 bp, 11 predicted proteins | sample 3578051 | NCBI WGS metagenome assembly PYIJ01 (sample SAMN08408021, study PRJNA431606) | Marine metagenome isolate SA_KN192-05_S13_5m, whole genome shotgun... | biome: marine; feature: oceanic pelagic zone; material: water; isolation source: surface water sample, 0.2-0.8 um fraction ... | reverse complement strand
GGTAGTGGTGGTAAACTTACTTTTGCGTCAAATGGTGACAATCCAATCGCAGGTATTAAAGGCTCCTATGCAGGAGCAACTTATGGGCATTTAGATTTTTATACTCGACCCAGTGGGGGAACTGCAACACAACGTATGCGTATAACAAGTGATGGTCCTATAGGAACAGGTTCAATAGCTGCTAATAATATTAACAACACGATAGCATTTACTTCAACAGGAAATGGCACACACGCTGATCATTTTTACAGTTTTGGGCCGCATTATACTTCTGATGATCCAGCTTATTATGTGATAAATCATGCTTCGGTTGGTGTGTATTTGCCTTATGGAAATAATTCGTGGTCTGCACATTCAGATGAACGTATCAAAGAAAACATTACTTCTTTAGAAAATGTTTTACCTAATATCGAAAATCTTCGTTGTGTTAAATATAATTTAAAAGGTCAATCTGAAACAAAAATTGGTTTTATCGCTCAAGATTGGGAAGCTAACTTTGGTGAAGTTGTTGATGAAAATTCTAGGTAAGTTATAGAAAACGATGGCACTGTTGCTATGGATTCTGACTCAGAAAGCACAACAAAAGTTAAAGGAATGTCTTACACAGAAACTATACCAGTATTGTTAAAAGCTATTCAAGAGCAACAAGAAGAAATAAAAACTCTTAAAACCAAAGTAGCGGCATTGGAGGCAGGATAATGGCAGTATCAAGAATCAACGAAGCTGGCCTCAACGTTAACCAGTATGGGAACAGGAACCTTATAATTAATGGTGCGATGAGGGTAGCACAGAGATCTACCTCAGAGGCAGCTTTAGGTGCTGACTCAACCAGTTATCGTACAATGGATAGATTCAAAAGCATATGTGCTGGTAGTAGTGCGGGTAGGTATACAATGTCTCAAAGTACAGATGCCCCCGTAGGTTTTGCTAATTCTTTAAAAATTGATGTAACAACAGCAGACACTTCTATTGCTGCGGGAGAACGGTTTGACATCTTCCAACTTTTAGAAGGCCAAGACGTACAACAATTTGCAAAAGGAACAAGTTCTGCAAAAGAATATACAGTTTCTTTTTATGTTAAAGCAAATGCTGCTTTTACTTTTTGTTGTGAGTTGTTTGATAACACTAACAACAGACAAATAAGTAAATTATTTACCACTACAACGGATTGGGTTAGACAGGTAATTACTTTTCCTGCTGACACCACGGGTGCTTTTGCCGACAGTAATGCTTCAGCATTACAGGTTGGCTTTTGGCTTCATGCTGGTTCTACTTATACAGGAGGCACTTTAAACAATTCTTCTTGGGCTAGTTTTACAAATGCTAATCGTGCCGCTGGTATAGATAGCATTTATAGCAGTACAAGTAATGAGATTTATATCACTGGCGTCCAACTAGAAGTAGGCGACACCGCCACGGACTTTGAGCATCGAACCTTTGGGGATGAGCTTTTACGTTGTTACAGGTACTACCAATTAGTTGAAAATACAGTAGGTAGTTTACAATATATAGGTATCACCCAAGGTTACACTACTAGCAATGTGTATGGAATGATAAAAGAATATATTATTCCTATGAGAGCAGTTCCGACTGTTGGACAGTCTGGAGATTTTAAATTTGCTGTAGCAGATTCATCGGGGGTTGCTACTGGTGCCATAGCAAATCTTTCAGGAAATTCTAGTGGATGGTATTCATCTGGTTGGGGTGGTGGTGGCGGAAATGTAATACAAGGTGGAGCTTCTGTTATTTATTGGGCTAATGGATCAAAGCTAACAGCCGATGCGGAGTTATAAAAATGAATATTGAATCAGCACAATACATTAAAGATCTAGATGGAACTAACATTGCTGTTTCTGCTGTTATAAATGGAGAAACACTATCTATACCATTAAATGTAGAAGACAACCGACATTGGGCGGCTTTACAAGAATGGGTAAAAGAAGCCGGCAACGAGATCCAAGCAGCGGAGTAATGTTACATGCCACTAAGCAAACTCCAGTTCAAGCCGGGAATCAACCGAGAAGGCACCAACTATTCTAACGAAGGTGGTTGGTTTGACGGAGATAAGATCCGTTTTAAGTCTGGCTATGTGGAGCGTATTGGTGGGTGGGTTAGAGTAGCAAATACAAAGTTTATTGGCACGTGCCGAAATATGTTAGATTTTGTTACACTTGCTTCAGATAACTTCTTGTTTATGGGTACGCACAAAAAAGCATACCTAGAAGATGGTGGAACTTTTAATGATATTACACCGCTTCGCACAACACTTACTCTTGGATCTAACCCCATTACAACTGGATCAGCAGGCTCAGGAATCATAACGGTCACAGCTAATTCACATGGTTCCAAAGCAGGGGGGTTTGTTACTCTTGCTGGTGCTACTGCTGTGGACGGCATAACTGCGGCTGAAATAAATCAAAATTTTGAGATATTGACAGTAGCGCCATCTGGTAACTCTTTTACGGTTGATACAGGTGGTTCAGCCTCTTCTGGTTCTACAGCGGGTGGCGGCGGATCGGTAACCGCAGCTATGGAAATAGACATAGGTTTGAATACCACCGTTCTTGGTAATGGTTGGGGTGCAGGAACGTGGGGTAGATTTACTTGGAGCTCTGGCGCTGGATCTTTGGCGGGGCAGAACCTTCGACTGTGGATGTCTGATTCTTGGGGTGAAGATTTAATCGCAAATATCGTTGATGGTAGTTTGTATTACTGGGACGCAACAAATGGAAAAACAACACGTATGGTCGAACTTGCCAGTGTGTCTGGTGCCTCTGGTGTACCAACCACCGTAAGGCGCGTTCTAGTTTCAGACACGGACAGACACGTATTATGTTTTGGTTCTACTCCTTTAGGCAGCACCGATTTTGATCCTCTCTTAATAAGATGGTCAAGTCAGGAAAGCGTAACAGATTGGACGCCAACGGCAACAAATACCGCTGGAGATATACGATTATCACAGGGTTCCGAGATTGTTACTGCCATCAGAACAACTCGTCAAATTCTTGTGTTTACAGAAAATAGTTTACATAGTGTGCAGTTTATCGGTCCTCCGTTTACTTTTGGCACAGCAATTCTTGGCACAAACGTTCGTATTGCAGGACCGAATACGGCAATAAGTGTAAATGATCTGGTGTTCTGGATGGGGCAAGAAAACTTTTATGTTTATGATGGGCGCATAAACCCTATACCTTGCAGCGTAAGACAATATGTGTTTGACGATATCAACCGTAACCAATCCTTTAAGTTTTTTGCAGGCAGTCTATCAAGTAACTCTGAAGTATGGTGGTATTACTGTTCTGCAAGCAGCGATGAAATAGATCGTTATGTTATTTACAATTATCTTGAACAAACTTGGTACTACGGGACTCTTGCACGAACGGCTTGGAACGATAGGGCATCAGGCAATAGGTTGTATCCGCAGAGCCCAAGCACTGATAGTTATCTTTATAACCACGAGTTTGGTTTAGATGACGGCAGTCAGGTTCCTGCCGTTGCAGTCAATGCGTTTATCCAATCTTCCGATTTTGACATTGGGGATGGTCAACAATTTATGTTAGTAAACAGGGTTTTGCCAGATTTGAATTTTGCTACATCAACCGCCTCTTCTCCTGAAGTTACTTTTACTATGGGCGCTAGAAATTTTAGTGGGAGCGCAGCAGGACAAGGATCTGTAAACGGCGATGTCATACGTTCTTCTGTGGTTTCTGGGACAGACAATTACACGGATCAGGTCTTTATGCGTTTGCGGGGCAGGCAAGTAAACCTTAAAGTAGAGAGCGACACGCTTGGAGTAAAATGGAGACTGGGCGCACCTAGATTAGATGCGCGTCCAGATGGACGCCGATGAGTAGAAAAATTGTACGGTCTATTATTCCCATTGCTCCGCCACAGTATGACTCTAGTTATGTAAATCAATTAGCTAGATCTTTGGACAATTTCATTGACGAAGTCCGCAATCCTCTCGTAAATATCCCAAACATGCCAAACGTAAGCGTGGCAAGTATTTTAGAGGAAGGCGATCTTTTTGAAGATAACGGTTTTGTTAAAATAAAACGTGCAAATGCATTTGCTGTAACAACAAATGTAGGCACATCAGCAGTAGGAACAGTAACGGTGGTAATTTCATGACAGATATTCTTATTATGCCTGACGGTAGTAGGTGGAAACCTTCGACAAGTTCTGATACAATAGAATGTGTAAACTGTAACAATGCGGTCGATACGCCAGAAGAAATAGCCTCTTACCCTGACGGTAATTGTCCTGATTGCGGAGAGTCATGGACAGGAGGCGAAAAGCGGAGTACACTTATAGTTGTTACTATGCCAGAAAAAATGTCAGGAGATAGTTGATGGCGGCTGTTGATGTAGTTGATTTACCAGACGGAGGCTTAGCGTCTTTTCTTACCTCTAATTTAGATGAGCTGGATGATCGGGCTCTAGCGTTTGGACGTCAAGGCGGTTTGAATTCTTTTGGCGATGTTGCGCAACAAATGGTTTCTTTTGGTAGAAACGGTGATGACAAACTAATTCATGCTAAAACAGGTGAGTTGGTGGTGTCTCCTGAGATACTGCAAGAAAACCCTGAGCTTGTAGAAAAACTTGCAGAAAGCTTTCAGAATTCTGACGTTGACATGGCGCGTTATATCGTTGGTAGCGACAACAACAGCATCAACCCTTTTACTGGACAACCAGAATTCTTTTTTAAGAAGATTGTATCTGGCGTTAAGAAGCTTGCAAAGAAAGCGTTTAACGTTGTTAAGAAAATTGCTCCTGTAATCTTACCTTTTGCAATCAATGCCATAGCGCCGGGTTTGGGATCCGTGGCCTCTGGTGCGTTGGGCGCGGGTCTCGGATCATTATTACAGGGCAAGAGCGTTAAAGACAGTCTTAGGTCTGCTTTAATCGGCGGCGCAATAGGTGGTTTGACGGCTGGTTTTAAAGGGATGCAAATGGAAGGCGGATCCTTCCGTCAAGGATTAGAACAATTTGGCATGCCTAAAGGCATGCTTGGCGGAACGGGTCAACCTATTATTGGTGGGGAACTTGCTCAACAAGCCGCCGACCAAGCTGCGGGGCAGGGCTCTGGTTTCTTGGGGGATGCTGTAGACAAAACAATTCAATCAGGAAAAGATTTTTATAGCTACCTAACGCCTGATCCATCCAACATACAAGCGGCTAACTTTGAAGCGGCTAAAAATGCAATAGGTGGAGAAGCCGCATATGCTGCTTTGGACTCTGCTGAAAAACTGGCCTTGTTTGAATCTGCTAAGCCTACTTTTATGCAGCAATATGGTAAGCTTGCCTTAGCAGGCGGCGCGGGGGCGACGGTTCTCGGTGCTTTTGATCCACCAGAACAGGACGAGTTAAACGTTGCGGGTTATGATCCTGACGATACCTCAGAAAAACGGGTAGAAGAAAATCCAGAAAAATATCGTGTAGGCGTGCTGGGCACACCGACATATTTAACTCTTGATGATGTGATGGTTGAACAACCTCCGTATAGTATTGCTTCAAATTATTTAAACCAACCACTTATGGCTATTCCGCCTATAAGAGCTGCGGCGGGTGGTGAGATGGAAAAGTTTCCTCGGCGTTCAGGAGCTATTGCAGGAGCGGGGACAGAAACTTCTGACGACGTGCCTGCGATGCTCTCTGACGGTGAATTTGTAATGACAGCTCGCGCCGTTCGTGGTTTAGGTAACGGTAGTAGAAAATCAGGTGTGAAAAAAATGTATGATCTGATGTCAAGATTTGAAGGAGGAGTACGAGCATGAGCACAACAACCTCCATACAGATTGCAAAGCAAGATCCCGCAATTGAAGCCTATCGTTTAGGTTTACTCGGCGACGTACAACAGTTTACAAGAGACCGTATAGCGGCAGGCACTCAAATGCCTGATTATCAGGTTGCAGGGCTCTCTCCAAACGAGCAACGAGCAATTACGGGAGCGCAAGCAGGCGTTGGCGCCTACCGCCCATTTATTCAACAGGGGTCGGGCGCTGTCGGCGCAGGCATTGGTAGCTTAACAGGCGCCGCTTCTGAGTTTAATCCTATGACCAGAGTTGGTGGTTACTTTAATCCGTATGAAAATGTTGCAGTGCAGCAAGCTTTGTCAGACATTGGCAGGCAGGGGCAGATTCAACAGAACCAAGCCGCAGCTCGCGCTGTGGGTGCTGGTGCTTTTGGCGGAAGCCGCGAAGGAATAGAAAGAGCCGAAATAGGCCGAAACATATTGGAACAACAAGGCAGGACTGCTGCACAAATGCGCGCAGCAGGTTATCAACAGGCACAACAAGCCGCCATGCAGGGCTTTGAAAACGCAAGGCAAAGGCAGCTACAGGGCTCCCAGTTGATGGGGCAATTGGGAGTCCAACAAGCAGGGTTAGGTGAAATACTTCAGAACCTCCAAGGATCTGACCTACAAAACCTAATGGCTACAGGCGGACTGGATCGAGGCGTTCGACAGGCAGGACTGGACGCGCTACGACTAACTAATCTGCAAAGATACACCCAACCTTATCAACAGTACGGTTTCTTGTCTGACATTTATTCAGGCACGCCTACGGGGTCATCTACATTAACTGCTGCGAGTGCACCACAAGTTTCACCATTTCAGACAGCCATTGGTTTAGGTATACAAGGTTTGTCCGCCGCCGCAGGCGCTAACAGAGCGGGGTTATTTTAATGAACGTACCTACAAAATACAAAGGCTTCTCAAAACTACCTGAGCTTGTCCAACAAAGAATGAGCCCTGAGTTGGCTGAAAAGTACAACATGGGCGGCGCCGTGATGGATCGTCCCTTGTTCAGACAAATGGGCGGCGACGTAGCGCCCGTGCCTCCCGCACCAGCAATGCCAGAAGAGGCGGCTGAGGGGATTATGTCTGCTGAGATGGGCATGAGAGATAAAGCGCAAATGATGGCGCAAGATTATCTGGCAAATACAGAACAGCGATTAGACATGGCGGAGTCTCCTGAAGAAGTCATTAATGCCATACGTGGTAATGATCGCCCTGTTGAAGACAGATACAGAGAATTAGCTTCTTACGTTGGCGAGCAGGACGCCATGCAAACCCCAGAGTCTGTTTTGGCAATGGTGCAACCCACCTTAATGTTGACAGAAGAAGGCGCTTTAGACAGCGGTATTGGCGATCTGGTCAAAAACCTAGCTGGCGATATAGAAATGGAAACATCTGAGGGTGATGCTACAGCAATGGGAGGCGGGCTCGGTTCCCTAATGATGGCGGGGGCGGGCAACACTCCACCCGAAAATTTTAGCCAAGGCGGAGCCGTCCGCCTAGCAAACGGCGGCGAAGTTAGACCTTACTACGATGCTAGGTTACCAATATATCAGGAAATAATGGGCGGTGGAGACGACGCTAAACGCATGTCTCAGGCACAAGCTCTCTTTGCTATTTCGGATGCGGCGGGTCGCTTTGCGTCTGGTGTTGGGGCGCAAGGTCAGGACGTTCGTGGGTTGTCCCCCGCCGCGCAACTTGCAGCGGCGACCACGGGTCTTGGTACGCAGCTAGGCGCCATTGGAGCGCAGACCGATCAATTAGACCGACAAGCGCGGCTCGCGGCGCTTACTGCGGCGGAATCTGATTTAGCTAGAGATCAAGCAGCGGCACAAGCAGCGGCTAACAAACCTCTTGGGAAAATTTATGATGTCCTTGATGAAGATGGCAAGGTTTTGTTTTCAACGCCGTTAAGTACCGCGCAAGACTTGGAAAAACTGCGTAAGGAATACCCTAACGCCTCTATACGAGAATCAAAAGAAGTAAAACCAAAGTTTCAGGAGTTTAATGGAGACTTATATAGAACCGATACTCTTGTGCCGCAACTCGTTATAAAAGGCGTTAAGGACAAAAAACTTCAGGAGCTCAATGGCGTGCTTCTTGATGTCACCGATCCATCTAACATTGTAAAAGTGTACGGAGAGGAAGATCGAGAAACGACCGTTATTAATAATACGCTGATTGATTACACAGATCCTGACAATGTTAAAGTTGTTTACTCTGATCCATCAACAAAAACAACTACCGTTGGAAATGTCGTACTGGATATTACCGATCCTGACAATGTTAAAGAAATATTTAAAGGCGAGGAGCCACGAAAAACCACTACTATCGGAGGTCAGCTAATTGATTACACCGATAAAAACAATGTGGTTGTACTATTTGGAGATAAGGAAAGAAAATACAAAACGTCAAACGGTAACATCATAGATGTTACCGATCCTGAAAACATTGTTACAGTGTTTAAGGCGGAGCAGAAACCAGACATTAGAATTATTGATGGTGACGCAATTGATTTCTCAGACGTTAACAATCCAAAAGTTCTTTATTCTTCCCCTGACGAAGACAAAACAACGGTTATTGACGGCGTGTTGTTAGACATAAGTGATTTGAACGATATCAAAACACTTTACCAAAAAACTCCTGATCAAAAAACTGTAACTATTGGTGGTCAACTTATTGATTTTACTGATCCAAACAATATTAAAGTTCTTTTTGGTAATAAGGAAAGAAAATATAAAACTTCTGATGGCAACATAGTTGACATTACAGATCCACAAAATCCACAGGTTATTTACGAAGCTGTGCAGGACGCAGTCAATTATCAGCTTCCGAACGGTAATACGAAGAGCGTAAGAAAAGGATCTCCAGAAGAAAATAAATTATTAGAACAAGGCGCAAAACGCGTGTCTATAACCAAGACAGATTATAGTCTTCTTGAAGACGTCGACTTAATGAGTCAATACGCAAGCGGGGATGAAAATTTAAGCGCCGATAAAGTGGCGCAAATACAACGCGCTATTAATGATTTGATTAAACCAGAACCCGGCGCCACCGTAAGCGCTCCTGTGCCACCTATCGTTGAAAACGCAGAAAAGCTAAGGGCGAGCTTGGGGCTTTCAACTACGATGCGCTTCCCACCGCCACAACCTATTGATACCGCTGATAATTCTGCATTAGAAAAATTTGGAGAAGCTGCGTTTGGTACGGCCGCCTTCTTTAGAAATATGGTAAACCTTGGCGCTGGACTGCTTGATATAAGTGCACCCGCAGAACAAACAGAAACCGCTTTAACCGAGCTAAATACGCTTAATGAAAGTGCAAAAATAGCTTTTAGAAATATTGTGCCCGGCAGATCACAAGAAGCAGTTAACCAGTTTGCTACAACACTTCCAAAAGGTAAGGCTCTTACTGGCACAAAACAAAAAGCGGCCAAAGAGGTGCAAGCCTTAATTACATTATTTAGAAGGGAAGTGGATAAGGCTCAAGGAGATCTTACTACAATTGTTGATCCGAGTGAGCGTGCCTCCGCAGAAAATGCTATTCTTCAATCAGAAGCAATTATTCAAGCTTACGAAGCCCTGTTGGTAGGAATTAAAGGCGGTAAAAAAGTTGGGGCAGATATATCTAAATTTGACAAACGAAAAACAGACACTACGGAAAAATAATGGCAGAAGAACAAAAAATAATTACGTCATTTGGTGAAAAGATACCTTTCGAATACGGTCAGGCTCGTAGAGAAGGTGTGACGGACGAAGACATTGCGTCCTATCTAAGCCAAGAAACAGGTTTCGATTTAGACGCAGCGTATGAATCTGGTTTTAGTCCAACCGACGTCATTACTTATCTTGCAGATGTTGAAGACGATCCCACCGCAGCAACTTCTAGAGGTCTTTTACGAGGCTTAGGGCAAACTTCAGGCATGGTTACTGGTGGGATGCTAGGCGCCCCTTTCGGACCTCCCGGCATAGTTATTGGGGGCTTAACGGGTTTGGTTCTTGCCGAAGGTTTGAATTCAATATTTTTAAACGACCAAGAATATTTAAACATAGGGGCAGAAGCTTTTGGAGAGTCATCGGGTGCAGGTGTTCCAATGGTGGCCGCTCCTTACAGACTTGCCGTACAACAGCCGCTACAAAGCACTAGTATTTTTATTCACGATTATCTCAAAAGCAGGGGAATAAAACCGAGTGTAAGAGTTACGCCTTTTGATAAAATTTTGGATACGGCTAGACGTAGTCCCGGCTCATTTGGAGCATATGAAGTGGGAGCTTTAACCTCAGCCTCAACAGCAGGTGCTTTGGCAGAGCAGTCCGACCCCGGCAATACCCTAAAAAGATTCACTGCTGAATTGTCTGGTGGTACAATATTAAATCCTGCCAACTATGCTACGTTGCTTTATAATCCAGTAAAACAAGCTATAACAAGCTTTATTAGTGGTAGCAGAGAGGGTTCAAAGCAAGCAAAGTTAGGGGCACAACTTGTAAAAATATTAGAGGATTTTGGAGAAGATCCTGAGCAGGTTGCTAAAGCGCTGTCTGATTTAAGCGAAACAGAATTACAAATTCGTGCTAGACAATTAAACATAGAGCCCGGTAAAATACGCTCAGCCTTAAAAGCACAGAGCCCCGCATTAGCCTTATTAAACAATGCTTTAATTAGAAGCAAGCGCTCCTCTCCAAAGGCAAAAAGGGCGGTTGAGCAGAACGCTCAAGCGATGAGCATGATTGCAGATCTTTTGGTTCAAATGGATGATCCAGAGGCTTTGGCTCTTGCTTCAGAAATACAGTTAAAGAACTATGAAACAACCCTCAGTTCTTTACTAGATTCCGCATTATCCGATGCAATGGAAACGGCTGCTAGATCCCTATCAACTTCAGAAGATGAAGGGGCAAAGGCGGGTCAAATCATCAGCGACAGCATTGGTCGTGTAATGACACTGGCAAGAGAGCAAGAAAAAGCTCTTTACAAAAAAGTCGATCAAAGAGGCGGGGCAAATCCAGTAAATATTATTCAAACATTTGACCGAATTATTGAGAGGGAGGTTCTACCCGAAGAGCCAATGCCTTCTTTAATTACAAAGTTTGTTGCTCGCGTGTCTGGTAGAGATATTGATCAAGTTGACGATTACACTAAAGGGTATAACGAAAGCAAAGATGAAATAAAAGCTCTGCAAGATCGTGCTGCTAAATTTGCACAGGTGGCGGAAGACTGGGCACAAAAGTATAGCCACACTCAACCTGAAGTTGAAAACCGTTTAATTGGAAATTTCCTTACTAGACAGGATAATGACTTGGTAAAAGTCATTAACGAGATGAAAGAAATGGATGTTGCTCCTTGGGATGACTTAATTAAGGAGCTTTCGAACACGTCATCTAAATTTCGGGAAAAAGGTTATTTTGGTGCTGAGGAGCGCTACGGGTTTCAGTATTCGGCAATAGAGCGTAATCGGATAGCGTCCTATGCAGAAAAAATGATTGACTACGCTCAAGCTTTAAAAAAAGTGCAGGACGCAAGGGTTCAACAGAGAGTAGACTTTGATCTTGAACAGAAGATGGGCGGAGAATTTGCGCCTAAAACTAGGGATTTTGAACCTCTCCGCCCAGATGTTACCGTCGGAGATTTAATGAAGTTTAGAAGCACTATGTTAGCTTACACACGAGACTCGATTGCTGCTGGACAATACAGAAACGCACACTTTTATGGGAAAATGGCAGAAGCGGCTTTGGATGATTTAGGTTTAACCATAACTCCCATGTTCGGGTCATTCGCAACAAGGGAACGTGCTCCAAACACCATGTTGACGGAAAATCAACAAAGATTAAAAGACGCCTTTAATTACAGCAAAGCCTTCAACGATGTTTTTACAAGAAGTTTTGCTGGAAGTGTCTTGTCAAAAAAAGGAACAGGAAGCGATAGGATACCTCCTGAACTTTTAAAAGACAAAGTGCTCGGTGGTAGTGTTAATTCAACAAATTTAAACTTGCTTCAGTTACAGGACGCGGCGGAGTTTTTAGTTAAAAATGTTGGTGAAGAATTTGCTGAGACTTCATCAAAAGAATTAGGCACTGTTTTAGCGGCACAAGAAACAATGCTTCGAAGCGCCGTCTCGCAATTTTATAATCCGCAAACTGACCGCGTTAACATGAACGGTTTGACAGGTTGGATGAATAAAAACGATGCTGCTCTGTCTCGATTTCCTTCGCTAAAAGAAGAATTAGGAGAAGCTGTTTTAGCTCAAAAAATATTAAAAGACACAACGGACGAAAACAGTTTATTTCAAAAGAATTTGAAAAATCAATTAGCTTTCGGAAAATTTCTTGGGGAAGACGAACGACCCGGCGACGTAATTGGTACAATTATTGGGGATCCAAACAACAGAACGTCCACACCTTCAAAAAACATGAATGCTTTGATGTTGGCATCAAGACGCGCTGGAGACGATGTTTTTAAAGGACTACGCTCCGCAATCTTCGATCATGCCCACGCTTATTCAGGCTTGCACAAGGGTGAGGGCGAGGGCAGTTTAATAGCCTACAAGGACTACTTTACAAAACCCTTGGCTCGCGGCAAAGATTCGTTGCTTACCATTATGCGCAAGCAAGGCATGTTTTCAGATAGTGAAGCCACACGTTTCAATACTTTGTTAAATGAAATGTCTTTTATTGAAAGACGTTTGCAAAGTGGAAAAGCCGAAGAACTTACGCCTGAAGATGTGCCAGATAGCCTACGAGACCTTGTTGTTCGTGTCATTGGTGCGCGCACTGGTTCTCAAGTTGCGCAGAGCTTGGGCATGACTGGATCCATACAAGTGCCGGGTTTCTTTGCGCAAGAAGCTCGAAACCGTTTTATTTATATGCCAAAGAAATATATGGGCGACCTATTGGTGCAAGCCGCAGAAGATCCCAAATTAATGTCTCTTATTTTAGCTAGAGGCGTTGAAGGTAAAACAAATAATCAAAAAATGCGTTTAGACCGTCGGTTGCGCGCCTACCTATATAACGCAGGGTTTGTTCCATCTCGTGAGGAAATAGAAGAAAACATGGAGGAATTCACATTTCCAGATGTCAATTTAGGCTCTATGGCGGAAGCAGCAGAAATGCCGTCACAACAAGAACTTGAAAACTATTTATCTTCGGTGTCCAATCAACCCCCCCAGACGGCGCCGATAAAGCCTGTACCACTTCAGCCAAAACCTCCCGTGGCTAACCCCAGTGGTACAGGCAATAACAACCAGAGAACGCAATATTCAACGGTTTTTCCAAATGACCCAATTGCGAAGTTAATTGAAGAACGCCAGCAAGGTACTAATGCAGGCATTGGCTCTTTGTTTGGTAACTAAAGCAGCCACTGTTTTGCTTCTTCGCCTAGCACGCGGCCAGCAAGATTAATCTTGTTACGCAGCGCCTGTATTATCTTTTCGTCAATTGTTTTCTCTGCAAGCAAATCAATGTAAGTGACAGGCTTTTCCTGACCGATTCGGTGAGCTCGGTCTTCAGACTGGAGCCGTATCTCTAAATCGTAGCTGTTGCTAAAGTATATCATGGTGTTGGCAGCAGTCAGAGTAATGCCATATCCGCCTGTCTTTGGTTGCCCGACAAAGAAACGCAAAGGATTATCTTCGTCTTGAAAAGTATTTACAATCTGTTGCCGTTCGTTTTGAGGCGTTTCTCCATAATAACAGGCGGCAGCATCCTCACCGTATTTCTTTTTAAGTGCATTTGTAATCTCCACAATGTCGTGTGACCACGTTGCCCAGATAATTGCTTTGCCGTTTACTTCCTCCACAACGTCTAACAAATCGTTCAATCGGTTGCTTTTTAAGTTAAGCATTTCACCTTCGTCTGTTTTGAGGTGCCCACAAGTAATTTGCTGCAAGCGCATAATTTGTGTCAGCACGCTTTGTGTTGTTGTAAGCTCGCCGTTTTCTAAAAGCACAAGAGCGTGCTTTTTCATTTGATCGTATGCTTTGCGCTGGTCTAATGTCAGGTGAACATTACGCGCCTGATACACCTTTTTCGGCAAATCTAAGCAATCTTTTTTAAGAACTCGCGTGCTAATGGGCTCCAGCTTCTCTGTGAGCTCGTCTAAACGCCGATAGCCTACTACTTCGTTAAATGACCTAGCGCCCATCATTCGCTTCTGTATGACCGCGTAGCGGCTTTGGAAAGCAAAGAAAGAATTGAAGCCTAAACATTTTTCTTCTAAAAAATCACATTGGCTAAACAAATCCATAGGGCTTTTTGTAATGGGTGAGCCCGTTAGAATTCTACGGTATCTACAAAGCCTGCCGCATTTAATGATGTTCTTGGTTCGCTGCGCCTGTCTATTCTTTATGGTAGTGCTTTCGTCCACAACCATGATGCTTTTCGGATTAAGTTTAAGAAAATCTAAGGCTGTTTCAGAGCCCTTGCCAGATGAAAAGGCTTCTACATTCATTACAAATATGTGCAGAGTCTCTGGCTCACGGAACTTGGGTATTGCAAAATCCTTGAGCTCCTGAAGGAACTTTTTAGATACCATCGGTTGCCAGCGCAGTATCTTGTGTTTGATTCGCTCAGGCAAGTGCGTGGGTATTTCACCCTGTATCCAGTTGTCATAAACCCCTTTGGGCGCCAGTATTAAAGCAGTGTCTATTTCACCCGCTTCAAACAATGCGGCTATAGTATCAATGGCTACTTTGGACTTTCCTGTACCCATTTCCATAAACAAAGCATAGTATTCTTTCCGCCAAGAGTCTTTCCATGCTTGCTTTTGATGCTCGTATGGTTCAGTCTTAAATTCGTACATCTTTTTTTTCTCCTTGACACCTTACGATATATAGAAATATATAAGATGGCAAGAGGCTACAAACCTCTTTGATAACGAAACAGGAAACACGGAACACGGAGCTTACATGAGTAGCATTCTAAGTTTAATGGAAGACGATGCGTCTTCAAACAGCGTTGAAACCGTATCTGGTGAAGGGCTGAAATCAGTTGCAGAGATAGCAACAAGAATTCGGGAAACCGAAGAAGAGATCGAAAAGATCGACACATACCTGAAAGAAAAGAAGAAAGAGTTACTAAAGTTAACGGATGAAGACATGCCGTCCATGCTGACAGAACTTGGAGTATCTTCTTTTACATTAGCAGATGGGGCAAAGGTTGAAGTGAAACCTTTGTACGGGGCTGCTATACCCTCAGCAAAGAAAGAAGAAGCTTTCGAATGGCTG
>PYIJ01419777.1_pt1 | contig 15022 bp, 13 predicted proteins | sample 3578051 | NCBI WGS metagenome assembly PYIJ01 (sample SAMN08408021, study PRJNA431606) | Marine metagenome isolate SA_KN192-05_S13_5m, whole genome shotgun... | biome: marine; feature: oceanic pelagic zone; material: water; isolation source: surface water sample, 0.2-0.8 um fraction ... | reverse complement strand
CGGTTGTGTCTCCACAAGCGACGATTACCATTGCAAATACTAAAAGAAAAACAATTGCTTTTTTATTCAATGTTTATCTCCTTTTAATTAAAAGTACACAGCTTTAAAGTAGCTGTATTGTATTCAATTTAATATAGTTACGTATATGTATCAATAGAAATTTGTTGAAAAAAACAAACAATTTGCAATTTAATCTAAATTCGCTAAGAAACCTCTACTGATTATGATAAAAATCCATTATTATTTTATGTTGTATCTAAGGAGAAAAATTGTCCACTACCGTAGTACTTGGAGCCCAGTGGGGTGATGAAGGTAAAGGCAAAGTTACAGATTTTTTTGCTTCAACAGCCGATTATGTAGTCAGGTTTCAAGGTGGAAATAATGCTGGTCACACTATTGTCGTTGGAGAAGATAAGTTAGCACTGTCACTTACCCCGTCTGGAGTTTTGTATCCCGAATGCACTCCAGTAATTGGCTCTGGTTGTGTAATCGACCTTGGTTTCTTAAAACAAGAACTAGAAATGTTAAAAGAAAAAAATATAAATACAGAGAAATTAGTGATTTCACCAAATGCTCATGTGGTAATGCCATATCACAAGTTGCTTGATGAATTAATAGAAGAATCCTTAGGAGAAAACAAAATTGGAACAACAAAAAAAGGTATCGGCCCATGTTATGCAGATAAAATTCAAAGAAAAGGAATAAGGGTTCAAGACATACTTAATAAAGACAATTTTAGTGAAAAGGTCAAAAGAAATATTGAAGAGGTTAACTTAGCGCTTACAAAAATATACAATCAACCATCTTTAAATGCAGATGAGATAATTGACGAGTTTGATGCTTATGTTGATATTGTTTCAAATCATATTGCAGACACATCATTACTAATTGCCAATGCAATAAAAAATAATAAATCAATTCTTTTTGAAGGCGCTCAAGGTACATTATTAGATATTGATCACGGAACCTACCCTTTTGTAACCAGCTCAAATACTTCTTCAGGCAACGCAGCTATTGGTTCAGGAGTTGGTCCAAAAAATCTAGATAGAATTGTTGGTGTTACTAAAGCATATATTTCTCGTGTTGGAAGCGGACCGTTTCTAACGGAACAGGAAAACGAAATTGGAGATTATCTAATAGAAAAAGGTGCAGAGTTTGGAGTAGTCACTGGAAGAAGAAGAAGGTGCGGATGGCTAGATCTAATTTCTTTAAAATACTCAGTTAGAGTAAATTCGTTAACTGAGCTTTTTATAACAAAACTTGATATTCTCTCTGGACTCGGAGAATTGAAACTCTGTGTAGGCTATAAAAACGGTAACGAAGTTCTTACTGACTATCCATATGATCAAAATATTTTAAATACTGCTGAGCCAGTATATGAAACTCTAAAAGGATGGAAAGATGATATTTCTTCTATTAAAAATTTCGAAGATTTACCAAAAAATGCCCAAACTTATATAAAAGCTATTGAAGATTTTATAGAAGTCCCTATTACGTTTATTTCTGTTGGTCCAGAAAGAACAGAAAACATAATTATTTAAATGATTGATAGATACATAAGTAACGAAATTAATTCAATCTGGAATGATCAAAATAGATTTAATACATGGAAGTTAGTTCAAGAGAAATTTGTTGAAACTTTAGAGCAACTAAATATAGCTGAAGATGGTGTTGCTGAAAAAATTAGAAAGACCGAAGTTACAAAAGATGAAGTTTATAAACGCGAAGAGATAACCAATCATGATTTGGCTTCATTTGTAGACATTCTTCAAGAAAAGGTAGGTGAAGGGTCAAATTGGATACATTATGGTTTAACAAGTTCAGATGTTGTCGATACAGCAAATAGTATACTTATTTTACAATCCATTGGAATTGTTGAAGAATCAATCAATAATCTTCTTTCAACCTTGCAAGAAAAAGCAATCCAAGAAAAAGATACAGTAATAATAGGTAGGACTCACGGTGTTTATGCTGAAGAAACATTTTTAGGAAACATTCTTGGTAATTGGCATTTAGAAATTCAGAGAAGTTTAAAAAGACTAAAAAGTTCAAAAAATAATATTGCAATTGGAAAGCTTAGTGGACCAGTTGGGAATCATTCAGTCGTTACTGAGGAAATGGAAAAATTAACACTTGAAAAATTAGACTTAACACCTGAAATATTCGCAAACCAAATTGTCAGTAGAGATAGATATGCAGAGGTTATTGCTTCACTTGGAATTCTGGCGTCAACTTACGAAAGAATAGCTACAAATATTAGAAGCTATCAACGATCTGAAATATCTGAAATGTTTGAAGCATTTAAAGAAGGTCAAAAAGGATCTTCTGCTATGCCTCATAAAAAAAATCCAATAGGTAGTGAGAGGATTAGTGGCTTGGCGCGAATTGTGAGATCTTATGTAAACACCAGTCTTGAAAATATGGTTTTATGGAATGAGCGAGATATCTCAAACTCATCTGTTGAGAGAATTATTCTCCCAGACGCTTTTCATCTAATAAGTTTTATGACTAGTGAGTTAAATTCGATTATTAGCAATTTGATTATTAATTATGAACAAATCAATAAAAACTTAATTGATGCAAAGACTAAATCTATGAGTCAAAAATTACTATCACATCTCGTGACCAAAGGTGTTGATAGGGATACGGCTTATAGAAAACTCCAGGAGGGGATCTTCCAAGATTTATCTTTTTATGATCTTAAAGAAAATTTAGAAAAAGAATTCCAAATTAAATTTCCGGATTTAGAAAACCAAGAATTAAAAAATGTAGATAAAACTTCATTTAAAGACAAATTCCGGTAAATTGGATAATTTAAAAAATAAATTTCTCGAAATTAGAGAAGAAGTTAAAGATTTAATTCCTAATAATGAAGGAGTCTTAGACGCAGTAATTGCCCCTGTATTTTTTGTTGCTTTATCTAATTTTGTTGAGTTAAATACAGCAATTTTCAGCACTGTTGGTTTGTTAATTATATTTCTAATTTATAGAAAATTAAGAAACCAAGATATAAAGTTTGTTTTTTACGGACTTCTTGGTTCCGCATTTGCTTTATTACTGGCAAGGATGCAAGGAAGTGCTTCAGGCTTTTTTCTCCCAGGCATCATTAGAGATGCTGGAATATCATTAGTTGGAATAGCATCGATAATTATAGGTAAGCCATTTACAATTTATAGTTCCAAGGCTTTAAGGAACTGGCCAAAAGAATGGTACTTTCATCAAAAAGTCAAGCCTGCTTATACAAGGGTTGCAATTATTTGGACTTTATACCTCGCCCTAAAAGCAGGACTACAAATTTACTTTTTTAATAATCCTGAAATACTTGTAGCAATTAAGCTTGCAACATCAAACCAAACTACCTTGATTCTTTTAATAATTTCTTATATTGTGGGTCAAAATAATTTAAAAAGGCTAGCGGGACCAAGTGTTGAAGAATTTAAAAATAATTCTCCTGAACCGTGGACAAGTCAACAAAAAGGATTTTAAGGTAGTATTTTCTTATGAATAATATATCAACAGCTGACATAACCTCTATCACTATGATTTTTGGAATTTTAATTCTCACCTACATAGTTCTACGAAGCATACTGTTTCCAACAATTAAAAAATTAGCCAAAAAAACATCTACATATATTGATGATCTTTTCCTAGAAAAAAGATTTCTCAGTAGGTTGTCTTATGTAGTTGTATTGGTTGTATTTACATTTTTGACTTCTTCTCCAAGATTCAGTCTTGAAATATTTTCAAATCCGATTATTTCTAGATTGATTGACTCTCTACTGGCTTTATTTGTTGGGCTAACCATTCTTGAAATGCTTTCTGTTTTTAATAATATTTCAGAAAATATTGATGTACTAAAAAACAAACCCATTAAAGGTTATATACAAATTTTAAAAATTATCATTTCATCCTTTGTTGCAATAATTATTTTTGCAATTATTACAGGTCAGTCGGTTGCATACTATATCAGTGGTCTTGGTGCTTTAACTGCAGTTTTGCTACTGGTCTTTCAAGATACGATACTTTCATTTGTAGCATCTGTACAGATTGGCCAAAATGACATAATTAAAATTGGTGACTGGGTAGAAGTTCCTGAGTTTGGTGCAGATGGAGATGTAGTAGATATAGCTCTTCATACAGTAAAAGTACAGAACTGGGATAAAACGATTACAACAATACCTACATCAAAAATTGTTAATACCTCTGTAAAGAACTGGAGGGCAATGTCTGAGTATGGAGGTAGGAGAATAAAAAGATCTATATTGATAGATATTTCTAGTATTAAGTTTTTAACTGTAAAAGAAACAGCAGATCTTCAAAAGCTTTCGCCAATCAATAATTATATTTCAGAAAAAAACAAAGAATTAGAAGAATTCAATAAATTAAATAGTGAATCTTCTGAGCAACTAGAAATAAGAAGGTTAACAAATATTGGAACATTTAGAGCATATATTGAGAACTATTTAAAACAAAGTCAAAATTTAAATACTGATTCCATGACTTTTTTAGTTCGTCAACTGCCTTCTTCGCCTGAGGGAGTTCCGATTGAAATATATACATTTACCAAGACAACGGAATGGGTTGCTTACGAAAAAATACAATCTGATATTTTTGATCATTTATTTGCAATTCTTCCAAAATTTGGATTACGTGTTTTCCAAAGTGGTGTAATAGAGGCTGTAGCTATGAAGAACTTACCATTTAATCAGCTAGACGAATAAATCTTCTGGCAAGAATAATAGTTCCATATATTATAAAAATATAATTTAGATAGTTTCCGTATTTGCTATAAGGAGTTTTTGTATTTTTTAACTCAAGTTTTTCAGTTAACGTTACAGTTTCAAATAATTCAGTTTTAGAAATAATTTTTCCATTGTGATCAATAAATGCTGATTTACCAGTTATTGCTGCATGTACAATTGGCCTCTCGTTTGAAATTGCATTCGCCCTAGACATTAATATAAATTGATCTGACATGCCGCTTTCTCCATAGCTTGCTTGATTTGTAAGGATTACAACTAATTCTGCACCATCTAAGACACTGTTTCTAATATATCTTTGGAAAGATCCTTCAAATGAAATAACAGTTGAAATTTTTGTATCATTAACCATAAATATTTTTTGACCATCTCCCCTGATCATGTCACGGGGAACTAAGGCTAGTGGGGGAATCCAATCTAAATATTTTCTAAATGGAATATACTCTCCAAATGGGACTGGGTGTTGTTTTAGATATTGATCAACAATGTCTCCTTTTTCATTAATGAAAACACCGTAATTTTCAAAATATTTTTTTTGTACAGGCCTATCTCCACCTATTAAAAAATATGAATCTAATCTCAAAGCTTCAGTAGAAATGTCATTTTGTACTTTACTATGTATCCCAGGATCATTACTAAATCCTGTTGAGCTTTCAGGCCAAACTACCAAATCAAAAGTACCATTTAGAGATTTTGTCTGAGCTAAGTGGCTATCGTAAATTCGTTGTCTTTCATTGTTGCATCTATTTTTTGCACCAGGACATGGACTGTTTCCTTGAACGATTGTAATATTTAGTTCTGACGTTCTTAGTTGAGTATTTTGATAATTACTAACCAAATAATTTGAAATGATGATTGTAAAAATTATTAATGAAAATATGACGTATAATTTGAAATAATTTTTCTTTTTATTTTTTGAAAAAACACTTAATGCAATTATTAAAGAAAAAGACTGTAATAAAAGAGAAGATCCTGTTGGTCCAAAATTTTTAAAATACAAAGAAACTTCAAAAAATAGTGGGCTGTCTATGGGGCCTGTTAATAACACTGTTGATGGAAATCCCCAAGGAAAGCCACCAAAAGGAAAATATGCTCTTAGTAAATCAAAGGCGGCTAAGGCTGCCAATAATACATAAAAATTATTTTCGGATTTTGTATTTAGATAAGAAAATAGTTTTGCGAATATTCCATACATCAATCCCATTAAAATTGTTAAGGGGATCCAAGCTTCAAGTCCAATTGATTGAATTCCTAATAAAATTACACCGTAAGCAACACACCCAAAGATAAATCCTGATAAAAAAGATTTTTCTTTTGATAACAATGAATAGTAAAAAAGAAGTAGTGCTGGAAAAATTAAGTACCAAAAATTATATGGAGGAAAACTTAAAAAATAGAGCAAGCCGGCCAAAGTAGCTTTCATAAACATATGCTTATATGTTAATAATTCACTTAGTTGAAATAAACTAATTTATATTTCTCAAAATAACATAAAGTCCGGAAATGATTGAAAAATAAGTTACTGACTGAGAAATAAAACTATCAGAGACTTTGGAAAAAAGAGAACTGGAAACTCTAATTCCTACTAAAACAACAGGAAGAAATAGTAAGAATAAAAGCAGATGGTCGACTAAAAGATTACCACTAAATACTAATAAAGACAATGTAATCAAAATACCAATACTAAATACACTATTAAGAGATGGTCTAAATTCCTGAGATTTAGTATTTCTATAAAGTAAAGCTACGGGAGGTCCACCAATGGCTGCAATCATTCCAAAAATACCTGAAAAAGTACCGGCAAAAAAAGAATTTAAAGTATTCCTGTTTATTTCCCAGCCAAAAAAAGAACCTGCACCTGCTATAAAAACAATTAGGCCTACAGAAAGTGACAAATATTTTTCGGATAAGTTTAACAATAGTAGGAGTCCGACGGGTCCTCCTACTAACCGACCTAAAATAAGTGGTTTAACTTTGGATAGATCAACTTCATCTTTTTCTCTGTAAAAAACTCTTAAAGCAAGTGGTAAACCAAGCAATGCGAGAAGCTGAGGTACAAGGATAGGCTCAATTTGAACAATTATTGGCGAAGCGATAACTGCAAAACCAAAACCCAAAACACCTTGAACAGCAGAGCCAATAAAAAGTAATGAGGCAATAAAAATTACTTCAAATAGACTTAAATCAAATGGTATGTTCAACCAAGTTCTTCTTCAATTAATTTAAGAATTTCTCCATCATCTGAGTGTCTTCCAAGTTCTTTTTTTGAAAATAATAATTTTTCGTTTAAATGGAATTCGAATACTCCGCCACCACTTGGAATCAATTCGATATTGGTAACCTTATTACCGTAAATTTCTAAAATATCTTCAATCGTGCCAACTGCACGAGGTGTGTAGTTTCAAACTACACAAAATTCAAGTTTGATTTTCATAACTAAATACTATCATATAAAAAGTTAAAGGAGATAAGTGAACAATTATTCTAATGCAAATTTAGAAACCCTAAAAAAAGACCTAGACAAAACAATCGAAGAATGTAAAAAGTTAATTGAACATCTTAAAACAACACCTGAAGTTAAGTTAGATCATTTTAATAATATTGAAAGTATGATTTATGATCTTTCCGGTAGGGTAGCCTTCCTTGGAGATGTACACCCAGAAGAAAACATCAGGAATTTTGGAAATGAAGCAGATTCTAAAATTCAAAATTTTGCACTTGAAATATTTAACGACTCTAATCTTTATAAAAAATATAATGACATTGATATTTCAAATTTAGACGAAGAAGACCTTACATTCTATAAGGATTTAGGACTAGATTTTAAGGACGCTGGTCATGAACTTTCAAAAGAAAAGAAAGAAAGGCTTATTGAAATTGAAAAGAAACTTATAGAATTAGGAATTTCTTTTTCAGAAAATATAGCAAAAGATAAGACAGAACTTATGTTTCTAGAAGATGAACTAAAAGGATTAACTCAAAACGAACTTCAAAATCTTAGAAAAGAAGGTGACCACTTTGTAATAACAATGGCTTACCCTGATGTAAACGCAGTTTCAGAAAATTGTTCTGTACGTAAAACTCGAGAAGTTGTTTGGAAAGCTTTTAATAACCGCTCAGTCAAAGAAAACAGTCCAATTCTTGAAAAAGCAGTTGTGTTGAGAAATGAAAAAGCAAAATTGTTTGGATTTAACACATGGTCAGAATATAGATTGCAAAACAGAATGGCAAAAGGACCCTCTAATGTTACATCTATGTATAAAGACTTAATTCCAAAATTACAAGAAGCGGCAAATAAAGAAAAAAATGAACTTGTTATAGATGACATAGAAATTAGTGATATTGCTCCATGGGATATTAGATACTTTATTTCAACAGAAAGAGCCAAAGTAAGCAATGTTGCAAATAGTGAGTTGAAAAAATATTTTTATATTCATGATGTCAAAAATGAAATGTTTAAAGTCTGTGAAGAAGTTTTTGATTTAAAAATAAAGCGTGAATCAAACCATAACGCTTGGCATGATGATGTAGAACTTTGGTCTCTTTGGGAAAAAAATGGTTCGCAGTTAGCCTACTTTTATCTAGACCTTTATCCAAGAGATGGAAAATATACGCATGCGGCAGTCTTTGACATATCTTCAGGTGGAACAGAAAGACAAGAGCTTCCCGTATGTTCAATGGTTGCAAATTTTCCAAATCCTAACAAAGGAGATGGATTGATGACTTTTGACGAAGTTGAAACACTTTTTCACGAATTTGGCCACGTTTTACATAATGGCATTGGTAAATCAAAATATACAAGATTTGTTGGTGCAAACTGTGAATGGGATTTTGTAGAAGCACCAAGTCAAATTATGGAACATTGGGTATGGAAAGTACAGTGTTTAACAAGAATATCAAAACATATTGAAACTGGAGAATCATTATCTGAGCAGGTATGTGCAAAATTAAATAGTTCAAAAAATATTGGCGTCAGCTTACTTACGCTTCGTCAAATTTCATTTGGCTTAGCTGATCAACATTTACATGGTGAAAATTTTAACGATTCACTTATTGAAATTGAACAAACTTCTCAAAAAGTAACTACCCTAACTTATCCAGATGACATAAATCACTTAGCAGCTTTTGGACATCTGCTCGGAGGCTATGATGCTGCATATTATGGTTATTTGTGGGCTGAGATTATCGGTGATGATTTATTTAGTAAATTTGAAAATGAGGGAATTCTTTCAAATCAAGTAGGAGTTGAGTATAAAAACAAGATACTCAAACCTGGAGGAACTGTACCTGCTGAAAATATGGTTAAAAATTTTTTGGGTAGGAAATGGAATGATAAAGCATTTCTTGCACAAAAAAACTTGTCAAAATAAAGTTGCCATCTATGATAAAAGTGTTAAGCTTGTGAATATATTCACAAAGTATATAAAGGATAAAAATGACAGACGGATTAAAAGCTAGTCAAATTAAAGGCGGGATTAGGCCTTCAAAAAGTTTTGACCAGGGCAGAGTTTGTAAAGACGAATCTTGCAGTACTCAACTTAGTATCTATAACAAAAGAGACCATTGCTTCAACCACGCTCCAGTGAAATACCCTAGAGTAAGAGGCAGAATTCTTCAAGAAACAGCTTAAGTTTTAAACTCCCCCTTTAACGAAATCTCCCCCAAGAGGTTTCTAATAAGCCCCTCGTAAAAAAGGGGCTTATTTTATAACCTAAGAATATTAAAATAAGATTATGGAAACAAAATTTACCGTACCTGAAATAAGTTGCGGACATTGTAAAGAAACTATTGAATCAACTGTTGGAAGTATTGAATCTGTAGAGAGTGTGACTGTAGATATTGACCAAAAATTAGTAGATGTAAAATCTACTAATGACTTAGATCTATCCCTCGTGTCCGAGATGCTAGATGAACAAGGTTACACAGTTGTCGAATCAAGTTAAATCAATAAATCTAGATATAGATGGAATGACTTGTGCTGCATGTGCAGCACGTATTGAGCGAATTCTTTCTAAAAATGAGAGTGTTCTTGATGCATCTGTAAGCTTTCCTCTGAAATCTGCAATTGTTGACATTACAAACGAAAACGATAACTTAGAAGAAATAATCAAATCTGTAAACAAAATAGGTTATAAGGCTAAAGAAGCAACAGATGACGAGGTAGATAAAAAAATAAAACTTAAGCTGCTTGTCCCTATTATTTCTTTAATAATGACTTTATCTCTTAAGTCGCTTTTTGAAATAGGTTACGACACCCTGGCCTATATTGTTGGTTTTTTTGTTGTAGTCTTTCTTGGAAGAAATTTTCATATTTCTGCTTATAAGAAAATTAAAAATCTAGATTTCAATATGGATACACTGATCTCTTTAGGTAGCCTAAGCTCTTTGGTGATTTCTATTTTGCCTGCTGAGTTGGTTTCATCAGCAGGAGAAAACAAAATGTTTTTAGATACTGGAGCATTTATTATTTCATTTTTACTTATTGGAAAGTCAGTTGAAGATAGAGTCATTGAAGAGTCTGTAAGAACCTCTGAATCAATAAAAAGTAAAATGCCTAAAACATTAATAGTTAAGAGAAATGGTGAAAATATCGATATACCTACAAAAGATGTGGAAACCGAAGACTTATTTACAGTTTTAGCTGGTGAAATTATTCCTGTTGATGGAGAAGTTGTGAAGGGTAAGACAACGGTTGATGAAAGCCTTTTAACTGGAGAGTCAATTCCTTTACCAAAAAACATAGGTGATAAAGTAGTTGGTGGAAGTATTAACTTGCAAGGAAGTCTCGAAGTTGAGGTTAAAGAATCTTATCAAAAATCAACATACAACATCATTGAAGACTTAATAAGGAAAGCTCAAGGTACAAAACCTGAAATTCAAAAGTCTCTAGACAAAATTACACAGTTTTTTGTTCCAACTGTTTTGTTTATAAGTTTTAGTACATTTATTTTCAAATATTTTATTCAAGATATTTTATTGATTGAAGCTTTAAAAAATTCAATTGCTGTTCTTGTAATTGCATGTCCATGCGCACTGGGCCTAGCAACACCTATTGTTTTATTTAAAACTGCGACAAAAAGTAAATTAAGTGGGTTTCTTTTTAAGAATTTTGATATTTTACAAAAGTTTGGAGACATCAACACGCTGGTGTTTGATAAAACGGGAACGCTCTCATCTGGAATTTTTAAAATATCAAAAATAGAAATGCCAGATGAAGATATATCTGAAGAAATTTTCCTGCAATGGGTTGCAAGTATTGAGAACTTCTCACAACATCCAATTGCTAAAAGCATTGTTTATCAAGCTGAAATAAGAGAGATAAAACTACTTTCAGCCCAGGATGTAAAAGAAAAACCAGGTATTGGTATTGAAGGAGTTGTTGAAGGACAACATATTAAGATTCACAAAAATGATGCATCAAAGGATTCTACTTTAAAGGTTACAATCAATGCAAAGGTCTATATTGTTCACTTAGAAGAGGAATCCTCTGTTTCAACAGATTTTTTAGGCGAGCTTAAGGAAGAAAAAGAAATAATAATTCTCTCAGGTGATAAACAAATTAATGTTAAAAAGTTTGCTGAAAGTCATAACATAGATGAATATCACTCTGGTAAAAACCCTGAAGAAAAATTAGAGTTTATAAAAAATAAACAAGAAAGTAATCAAGTTATTTTTATTGGTGACGGAATTAACGATTCACCTTCTATCAAGCAAGCGGATGTTGGTGTAACTACATCTTCAAGCAGTCAAATAGCACAAGTTTCAGGGGATATTTTGATTCATAAAGGTGGCTTAGAAACATTAAATAAAATATTTAAGTTATCAAAAAAATCAAAACTTAGGATATATCAAAACCTTTTTTTAGCATTTATTTACAATACTCTAATGATTCCGATTGCAGTAATGGGTATCATTACACCTAACTTAGCTGCATTAGCAATGGCTCTTTCGAGTATCTCTGTTGTTATTAACTCTTCAAGAAAACTCTAAAATTTAATCTTAAATAAATCTATTTAAAGATTATTCTTCATATATGGAAGATGTAGTTTGGTATAGAAAGCCACTTTTATCAGAACCCGTTGCAATACTTGCTTTTGAGGGCTGGAGTGATGCTGGAAACACTGCTACAGGGTGTGTAGAAAACTTAAGTAGCACTTATGATGTAGAACCATTCGCAGAACTTAACTCAGATTCATATTACAACTATCAAATGAGAAGGCCTATTGTTGAAGTTAAAGATTTCGGAGAAAGAAACTTTCACTGGCCACAAACTTCTTTTTACTCAATTGAAGATTACAAATTAAAGAGTGACTTAATTCTGGTTTTTGGTGAAGAGCCGTCGATGAAATGGAAAGACTATTCAAGAAACATTTGCGACACTCTTCTAGAGCTTGGGGTTAAAAAAGCTGTAACACTAGGAGCTTTCTTTGGACAAGTAGCACATACATTACCTGTTCCAATATTTGGTGTAAGCGGTGATCCAACATTTCATTCGAGACATAATGTTCTTAATCCTAATTATTCAGGTCCTACAGGTATAACAAGTGTTGTTGGTCAAACTTTACGTGATAATGGAATTGAAACTGCTGGACTTTGGGCAGCAGTACCGCATTATTTAAGTAGTGGTGGATATCCTAAAGGCATGAGTGCTTTACTTAACAAAACATCTGATATTTTAAAAGTTGAAATTGATGACTCTGGTATTCAAAGTGAAGGACAGCAGTTTGAACTCAAGATTAACAAAGCAATGGAAAATTCCGAAGATTTAGCTGAATATGTTTCTAAATTAGAAGAAGCAGATGTCAGTATTGAAGATAATTTCTCAGAAGACAATCTTGTTCAACAAATCGAAGATTTCTTAAATGAAGAGAGAGAAATTTAGCTAAACGCTTTTCTTCTTATGTCTATTTGATTTACGACGCTTACGATATTTATGTTTTGACATTTTTTTACGCCTTTTTTTAATCAAAGATCCCATAAATTAAATTTTTTTCCTTTTTACCTAACTGCGAAAGTCTAACGGATTTTTATCACTAATAGAAAACCTTTTTAAAGTTTTTTATCTTTGCATAGTTTGATTGCTTTACTTAAAGCTATCTGACCATCATTGTCATTAGGAGATCTTTTCAAAGCCCATAAACCCCATGTAATCATTGATAAAATTTCAAAAATTTCAAACTTTTCTATTTCATCATTCTTAGAAATTCCAATTTTATTTAGGGATTCTTTTCGGAGGTTTCTATCAAAATCAAACTCGTTTTGCCAAAATAGATCAGCAAAATCAAAATACTTATCACCCATAGATGAGTACTCCCAATCAATTAGGTAAGTTTCATCGTTGTATAAAATAAAATTTCCTGAATAGAGGTCTTGATGGCATGGATGATTGCTAATACCTATTTCATTCAACTTTTTCACAATTTTAAATCCAACTTCTTTTGCTTCATTTTCTATTGAGTTTGAAGTATCTGCTATTTCCTGGAAAACACGTAGAGGTGAGAAATTATTTTGAAATACTAAATCTGAGTTGTGTAATTTATTTAAAACATTAAAAGCATTGTTTCTCATATTTTCATTTTTAAAATCAGAAGCTTTATATGTATAAATATCAAAGTATTTTGAAATTTTAATTCCTGTATTTTCGTCAAAGATTAAATAAGGTATCGTTAAACCATACTCCAGTGCTTTTGTTGAATTGTGCTTTTCAGATAATCTATTGATTACATCTGGGTTATTTCCAGGGATTCTTAAAACAAATTTTTTATTATCAACGCTTACGACAAAACTAGTGTTGGTTATACCTTCTAATTCTGATATTTCATATTTACTTTCATCTTTTGATTTTGAAATATCATAGTTTAAAAATATTTCTATCACTTCACTAGTTTTGAACATATTCATTATCATAATATAAGTTATGAATGATCCATTTGCACTAGATTTAACAATTATTCTCCTGCTGCTGGGTGTTGGTGCAGCAATGGTTGCTGGAAATCTTGCTGCTTTTTTTAACAAGGCCGAAAATAAAGAAAACTTATATGTGCAAAGAACGATATTTTTAATTGTTGTTGGTTTGATAATAAGTATATGGTCCATTGCATCCTTAATAAACAGATAAATTTATCAGAAATCGGGTATCATATTCAAAGAGCAAAAGGATTAATGTGTTATCAGACGTTGATATAAAAAATTCAATTAAAGATAAAGAAATTGAAATTTCTCCGTTAATTGAAAAATTTATTCAACCATCAAGCATTGACTTAAGGGTAGGTACAGATTTTAGAGTTTTTGAAAATCATAAATATTCACATATAGACCCTAAAGAAAACCAAGAAGATCTTACAAAACTTGTTACTGCATCTGTAGAAGAACCTTTTGTACTTCATCCAGGTGAATTTGTTCTTGGTACTACTTTTGAAAAAGTAACTCTTTCAAATAAGGTTGTCGCAAGACTTGAAGGTAAAAGTTCTCTTGGAAGAATTGGGTTATTGATTCACTCAACCGCAGGTTTTGTGGATCCAGGATTTTCAGGCTATTTAACATTAGAACTCTCAAATGTTGCAAATTTACCTATAAAAATATATCCTGAAATGAAAATTGGACAGATCTCTTTTTATTATCTTAATTCACCTTCAGGATCTGAATATGGATCAGGAATTTATGGTAGCAAATATCAAGGCCAAGAAGGACCTACTCCAAGTAAAAGCCACAACGATTTTAATAACTAATGATTCCAGGAATTGGTACACTAGTTAATTCTTTTGCTGTAATAAGTGTTGGAGTGATAACTAGGATATTTGTAAAAAAAGAAATTAAAAATTTTGAAAACAATTTATTACCACTTGGTCTGCTTGTATTAACTCTAGGAATAAGAGAATCCCTAAAAAGTCCTGAATTTTTACTTACATTGATAGCAGTATTGATTGGTGCAATTATTGGGACTTACTTAAAAATAGAACAAAGAATTAAAAATTTTGGTGAATACCTTCATAAAAAATTTGAAAAAGGTAGTTCAGAAAAAGATAAATTTATTGAAAGCTATTTAACTGCTTCTTTAATAGTAGTGACCGGACCTCTCGCAATAGTTGGACCATTTCTTGATGTTGTAGAGGGAAATATAGAATTACTTCTTATAAAAACTGCATTGGATTGTTTTCTTGTACTATTTCTTACTTCCAGTGGCGGGAAAGGTGCAGGATATTCAGGAGTATCAATTCTCGTATATCAAGGATTTTTTACATTATGTGCTCTAGGCCTTGGTG
>PYIJ01000306.1_pt1 | contig 15062 bp, 11 predicted proteins | sample 3578051 | NCBI WGS metagenome assembly PYIJ01 (sample SAMN08408021, study PRJNA431606) | Marine metagenome isolate SA_KN192-05_S13_5m, whole genome shotgun... | biome: marine; feature: oceanic pelagic zone; material: water; isolation source: surface water sample, 0.2-0.8 um fraction ... | reverse complement strand
GATACTACACTTATACAAACCATTGGTAGGGCTGCAAGAAATCTCAGAGGAAAAGCAATCCTCTATGCTGATAAAGTTACTGGATCTATGCAAAGAGCAATTGACGAAACTGATAGAAGAAGGTCTATTCAAGAAAAATTTAACGAAAAACATAATATAACTCCTAAATCTATTTCAACTAAAGTAAAAGATATCATGGAAGGGGCTAGAGTTATAAAGGGTAATACTAAGAAAAAGAAAGAAGATATAGATAAGATTATTACATTCAAAATTAAAGATGACACGGTTGAAAATCTTACTGAAACTCTAAAAAAATTAGAGGACGAAATGTTTCTTTTAGCCAAAAAGATGGAATTTGAAAAAGCAGCTGTATGCAGAGATAAGATTAATTCCCTAAAGAGAAAGTTAATTGATCTTTAGGAGCTATGCAAGAATGCGCACTTAATAAACGATAATAATCTTTTACTCTATTTACATAATCAATCGCTTGCTGACCTCGTGTATAAGACCCATTATCCGTTAGATTTAATTCTTGACCTTTGATTGTTTCAAGTCTCTCTGAAATCTCATTCCAAGTAACATTTGTTATATCTTCACTAATTTCATTTGCAATGTTAATAATGCTTGTTGGACCTAAATTGTAACTAGCTAATACTATGGCTAATTTATCAGCCTCTGTTGCACCAAGTATATTTTTTTCTTGCAAGATACCAAAGTACCTCGCACCACCTTTAATGTTTTGCTCTGGATTTAATCTTTTTTCAACTCCAACCAAGGCAGCAGTTTCAAGTGTTACCATCATCATCCCACGAACGCCCATATTAGATTTTGCGCGTGGGTCCCATTGTGATTCTTGAAAAGAGATAGCAGCTAAAAGATTTTTATCAATATTTGTTTCTTCAGATGCCTCTTGAAACATTTGATCAAATTGTGGATAGCGGTTAATCAATAAGTCTTTAAATTTATTTTTTTCAAAATTATTTAACGATGAATTTTCATATGAGGTATCTAGAATTTCTTCGCAGCTCAACTCGTTATTTTTTTCTGCACATGACAGCAAAAGAAGACCTGAAAAGGTAATTAAAAAAAATCTAAAGATATTCCCCATTTTTAATTATTTAATATATAAAGACTTTATAATTGTTATATACAATATTTCAGACTTAAAGAAGTGTCAAAGACTAAAAGCTTTATATTTAAGGGATCTCAAAGTTTTTCAAGTTCGAAGCTTGATCAAATCGAGCATAAGTTCAATAAAATCAATGATTTAGATGCTGATATTTCTTCAAATGAAATATATCTTGTACAAGCAGAAATGTCTGATATCAATATTGATTTTGTTCAAGACGTTCTTTCTGCTTCAGAATTAAATGAAGACTATTCATTTTATGTTGGCCCTCGAATAGGAACAATCTCACCTTGGTCTTCTAAAACAGAAGATATTATCAAGAATGTTGGAATAAAAAATGTTACACGAGTAGAAAGGCTGTTTGGTTTTAAAATAAATCCTGATATTGATCATACTAAAAATGATTTTTCGATGTTTTATGATCGCATGACTCAATCAATTTACAAGACGCAAGAAGATTTTAAAGATCTTTTTATATCCGATGAGCCAAGATCATTAAATAATATTGATATTCTTCAAAATGGAAAAGAAGCTCTTGTTAATGCTAATAATTCTTTTGGGTTTGCAATGAGTAGCGAAGAGATAGATTATTTATATAGTTTTTATTCTAGTGAAAACAGGAATCCAACTGATGCAGAGTTAATGATGTTTGCTCAAGCAAATTCAGAGCACTGCAGACACAAAATCTTTAATGCGAAATGGTCTATTGATGGAAATCAAAAAAATAATTCTCTCTTTGATTTAATCAAAGAAACAAGTAAAGCATCACCTGATGGAATTGTTTCAGCTTACAAAGACAATGCAGCAATAATCGAAGGTGCTCAGGCTGAAAGACTTCACCTCAATGATAATAATAAATACGAATTCAAAAAAGATAAAATTAATTCAACTATTAAGGTAGAGACTCACAATCATCCAACAGCTATTTCACCATACCCTGGAGCATCAACAGGATCTGGCGGTGAAATTAGAGATGAGGGTGCAACTGGAAGAGGTGCAAAACCTAAAATTGGTTTGGTTGGATACAATGTTTCTAATCTTCGCATTCCAAACCTCTCAAGAAGTTGGGAGAAGGATGAACATAAACCAACTAGAATTGCATCGCCTTTAGAAATTATGATCGAGGCTCCAATTGGAGCAGCAGCTTTTAATAATGAATTTGGTAGGCCAGCAACACTAGGATACTTTAGGTCATTTGAAACAGAGTTTATTGCTAATAAGGCATATGGTTATCACAAGCCAATAATGTTAGCTGGCGGCATCGGTGAAATTAGAGATAAAAATAATTTTAAGTTACAAATAAACGAAGACTATTTGGTTGTTGTATTAGGTGGCCCCGCAATGTTAATTGGTCTTGGCGGAGGTGCAGCCTCTTCAGTATCGTCAGGAGAAAGCGATGAAGATTTAGACTTTGCTTCTGTTCAAAGAGATAACGCTGAAATGGAGAGGAGATGCCAAGAGGTTATTAATAAATGCTCATCCCAAGAAAACAGTTATATTGAATTTATTCATGATGTCGGTGCTGGTGGTCTTTCTAATGCAATACCGGAGTTAGCAAAAGATTCCAATCTAGGTGTATATATAGAGCTTTCAAAAATTCCTAATGCTGATAAATCTATGTCTCCAATGGAGATTTGGTCCAATGAGTCTCAAGAAAGATATGTATTGGCCATTCATAAAAATAACAGAGAATCTTTCGAAAAAATTTGTCAACGTGAAAGATGTGAATATGCAATAGTAGGCCATACAACCAAAGAAAAGGCTGTAAAACTTTTCGACGAAAAAAGTAATAATTTTCCGGTCGATGTTCCACTTTCAATGTTATTTGGAGACTTGCCTATTACTGAAATGCAGGTGAGTGAAAAAAAATACTCTGAGGTGAAAGTTAATAATGCAGAAGAATTTGATCTTCATGATTCAATAATTAAAACCTTGCAACACCCAACTGTTGCTTCAAAAGCATTTTTAATAACAATTGGTGACAGAACTGTAGGAGGGATGGTTGCTCGAGACCAATTTATTGGGCCATTTCAAGTTCCAGTATCTGATTACTCGCTAACCATGAGATCTTTTACTTCCAAAATGGGAGAAGTTCTATCAATCGGAGAAAAGCCAACATTGGCAATTTTAAATCCAGCAGCATCAATGAGAATGTCTCTTGCAGAAGCTTTAACAAATATGGCTGGAGTAATTATCAAAGGCCTTAATTATGTTCAAGTATCAGCTAATTGGATGGCAGCATCTGGAGATAACAGAGAAGATTTAGCACTCAGAAAAGGGGTTGAAGCTTTATCAAAGATAGCAGTTGATCTAAAGGTATCTATACCAGTTGGAAAAGATTCCCTTTCAATGAAAACAAAATGGTCCGAAGGTAGAAATGAGCTTGAAGTAACAAGTCCTCTATCGGGTGTTATAACTGCTATGGCACCAGTTGAAGATATTTCTAAAGCTGTAACACCAGAACTTCGCCTGGATAAAGATTCAGCTATTGTTTTGATTAAACTTAATAATGCAAATAGATTAGCTGGGTCTATTTTTTCTGAAGTTACTCAATCTGTTTTTGCTGACACCCCAGACATAGACGATGTTGGTAGGTTTAAAGATATGTTTTTAATGGTTCAACAACTTATTAAAAATAAAAAGGTATTTGCATTACATGACATTTCAGACGGTGGCTTGATTACAGCTTTAGCTGAAATGTGCTTTACAAAAAAAATAGGAATGGATATAGATGTTTCAATTTTTGAGAATGTTAATGAGTCATTATTTTCAGAAGAAATAGGATTTGTAGTCCAAACAAGCAGTGCCGATTGTGATGAAATTATTTCAAGCTTTTCAGAAAACAATTTGTTTGCATCAAAAATTGCATCGATAGCTGATGAGAATTTAACAATATTAAAAGGTGAAGAGATTTTATTTAAAGAATCCATTAATTCTCTTGAAAAATATTGGAGAGAAACCTCACATGCAATTCAAAGTATTAGAGATAATAAAGCAATCGCTGACTCAGAACTTAACCTACTAGATAGAAAAGAATTTACAGGATTGTCATCCAATATTTCTTTTGATGAATCTCAAATGCAACAAATAAATATTCTTTCTTCAAGTCCAAAGGTAGCAATCTTGAGAGAGCAGGGTGTAAATGGTCAAAATGAAATGGCAGCAGCTTTTACCCTAGCTGGTTTTGAGGCAGTTGATGTTCATATGCAGGATTTACTGGATCAGAATATTTTTCTCAAAGACTTTCAAGGTATGGCAGTTTGTGGAGGTTTTTCATATGGCGATGTTTTGGGCGCAGGTGGAGGGTGGTCTAAGACAGTAATGTATAACACAAATGTAAAAGATCAATTTGAGCAATTCTTTCAAGATCAAGCAAAATTCACTCTTGGAGTTTGTAATGGATGTCAGATGTTATCAAATTTAAAGCAGATAATTCCAGATGCTGAGCATTGGCCTAATTTTAAAAGAAATCTTTCAGATCAGTTTGAAGCTAGATTAGCTCAGGTAAAAATAGAAAAAACAAATTCTGTACTTTTAGAAAATATGGAGGGTTGGATGGTTCCTGTAGCATCTGCTCATGGGGAGGGAAGAGCGACTTTTAAAAATGATGATCTAATTGAACTACAAGCAAATAACCAAGTGGCAATGAGGTTTGTTGATTCAGATGGAGAGGGTAGCGAAATATATCCAATTAATCCTAATGGATCTCCTGAAGGTATAACAGGAATTACTGCAGCAAATGGCAGAATAACCATTATGATGCCGCATCCAGAAAGGGTTTTTAGAAAACATCAAATGAGTTGGTATCATAAAGATTGGCAAGAATTTTCACCATGGATGCAAATATTTATAAACGCAAGAAATTTTAGCGAAGGAAATTAGTTACCAAAGCTTTATATCTTCTTCTCTAAAAATGAAGTTGCCAGTTTTAAGATCATCCAAATAGTAACGTAAGGTTTTCTCGACAGTTGGAAAGGCTATTTCATCCCATAAAATTTCTTCATTTTTAAATAATTTTACTTCGGAGCTTTCAATTGTTGGTCCAAAATTATCATCCAGTAAATTTGCAAGATAAAACATATGAACTTGATTGATATGCGGGAGGCTGAACATGGTGTACGGCATAACTACTTCTGCCTTAGAGCCAGTTTCTTCAATTGTTTCTCTTAGGGCACCGTCTTGAAGAGTCTCGGCATTTTCCATAAATCCAGCTGGCAAAGTCCACAAACCTTTTCTAGGGTTGATATTTCTTTTGGCCATAAGTATTTTCTCTTCTCTTATGCATAAGGCACCTACAACTATATTTGGATTTGTGTAGTGGATAGTGTCACATTGATCACAACAATATCTTTTAATATTGTCATGTTCTGGAATTTTAAATTCCATATTTGGATTTCCACAGTTTGAACAATACTTCAAATTTCTTCCTTATTTAGAGAATCTAAACACTTAAGAAGTTAAACTAACTCCTATGATAGACAGCATAAAGCAAAATCTAAAACAAATAAATCTAATAGAGCCTACCAAATACAAAAAAGCAGGTGTTTTAATCCTTCTTGTTAAAGAAGATGATTCAGATGAAATGAATATTCTTTTTACGAAAAGATCTTCAGATTTATCAACACATTCAGGAGAGGTTAGCTTTCCAGGTGGGATGTGGGAAGAGATTGATTCTTCTCTTTTGGAAACTGCTCTACGGGAATCAAATGAAGAAATTGGCCTTAAAGCTGAAAATGTTAAAAACCTCGGAAGAATGAATTACCTCCTTTCAAGGCATAAAATTGAGGTGAATCCCTATGTTGGATTTTTAGAGCATCGACAAGACTTTGTAGGTAATTTTGAAATCGCAGAAATTTTTATGGTTCCAGTTAAATTCTTAATAGATACAAATAATGTGATTTATAAAGAATTTAAAAGAAATGATTTGAGAATATCTATGCCAAGTTGGGTTTATAATGGAATGCGAATATGGGGACTTACAGCAATGATTGCTGCGGATTTCTTAAATATTTGTTTTGAAGCAAATATTGATACAGATTTAGATTTGATAAGAGGATATGATCAATATTGATATAGGAGATAAAAAACTCCAAACAGATGGCGAAGATTACTGGATTGCTCCAAATGCAACGGTAATTGGAGAAGTCATTTTATCTAAAGATGCCAGTGTATGGTTCAATGCAGTATTAAGAGCTGATAATGAACCTATTTATATTGGCGAGGGATCTAATGTTCAAGATGGAGCGATCATTCATACTGATCCCGGGTTTCCTTGCTCTATTGGCAAGAACGTTACTGTCGGTCACTTGGCCATGCTCCATGGATGTAATGTTGGTGATGGCAGTCTTATTGGCATTGGATCTGTAGTTCTTAATGGAGCTAAAATTGGTAAGAATTGCATCATTGGGTCAAAGGCACTTGTAACAGAGGGCATGGAAATACCAGATGGTGCCATGGTGCTTGGGGTTCCTGGCAAAGTAAAAAAAATGCTCAATGATGAGGAACAAAGTGTTGTATCTCTTGGAGCTGCTCACTACATAGAAAATTATAAGAAATACAAAGAATTAACTAAGAAAAATGAAGACTAGTGAAATTAGACAATCTTTTTTAGATTATTTTGAATCAAAAGGTCATGAAGTTATTAATTCTAGTTCCTTAATTCCAAATAATGATGAGACCTTGCTCTTTACAAATGCAGGTATGGTTCAATTTAAAGACGTTTTTCTGGGTACAGAGAAAAAAAAATATTCCAGAGCAGCAACCTCACAAAGATGTATTAGAGCTGGTGGCAAGCACAATGACTTAGAAAATGTTGGGTACACCCTAAGACATCATACATTTTTTGAAATGCTTGGTAATTTTAGTTTCGGTGATTATTTTAAAGAAGATGCTATTAAATATGCATGGGAGTTTTTAACCGAGGTATTAAAATTAGATAAAGATAAGTTATGGATAACTGTTTATAAGGATGATGATGAAGCTGAACAAATTTGGATAAATACAATAGGTATAGACCCTGATCGAATTGCAAGATTGGGAGACGAAGATAATTTTTGGTCAATGGGAGATACTGGACCTTGCGGCCCATGCTCAGAAATTTTTTATGATCATGGAGATCATATTGAAGGAACTCCACCTGGTCACGATGGCGATGAGGGTGATCGATTTGTTGAAATATGGAACTTGGTATTCATGCAATTTAATCGAGACGAATCTGGCAATACAGAACCGTTACCAAAGCCATCTGTTGATACTGGAATGGGACTAGAAAGAATTGCTGCAGTAATGCAGGGCGTAAATTCTAATTATGAAACAGATTTATTAAAAAATTTAATATCTGCCTCTGAAGTTATCCTTGGTGACAAAAAAAGCACTTCACATAAAGTGATTGCAGATCATATTAGATCATCAGTTTTCTTAATTTTAGATGGCGTCATTCCAGAAAAAGAAGGAAGGGGATATGTCCTTAGAAGAATTATGCGAAGAGGAATTAGGCATGGTTATAAAATAGGTGCAGAAAAACCATTCATGCATTTGTTAGTGAAAGAAATAGTTAAATTGATGGGATCAGCTTATCCGGAATTAAAATCTAAGCAAAAAGAAATAACAAAAATTATTCACGAAGAAGAAATTAAATTTTTTGAAACGCTTGAGAAAGGAATCAATATTCTTGATGAAACAATCTCAGAGATGACTAATAAAATAATATCTGGGGATATTGTCTTTAAACTCCATGATACGTTTGGCTTTCCATTTGATTTAACTGCGGATATAGCTAGAGAGAAGGGTTTAGAAATTGATGAAAAGAGATTCGATGAATGTATGAATCTTCAAAAAGAAAAATCAAAAGCATCTAGTAGCTTTGTTTCTTCTCTTCCTGCAGCTGCAGGCGTAAAAGAAACAAAATTTTTGGGTTATGAAGAATTGGAATCTAATTCTAAAGTTTTAGTTATTTGGAAAGATCTAAATAGGATCGATGAAGTAGCTGCTAATAACGAGATTTTTATAGCATGTGATCAAACACCTTTTTATGCAGAAGCTGGTGGACAAATTGGTGACAAAGGAAAATTTGCATCTGATTCAGTGACTGGTAATATTTTAGATTGTAAGAAGCAAGGAAAAGTTTTTATTCATAAAGCTATTGTTGATGAAGGTACAATTAAAACGGGTGATGTAATTAAAATGAGTGTTGAAAAAGAAAAAAGAGCAGCAATAGCAATTCATCATTCATCTACACACTTAGTGCATGCAGCCTTGCGAGAAGTTCTTGGCGACCATGTACAACAAAAAGGTTCATTAGTTGATGAGAATAAACTTCGATTTGATTTTTCTCATTCAAAATCATTGACTCCTGATGAAATCTTAAAAATTGAAAGAATCGTAAATAAAGAAGCTTTAAAAAATCTTGAAGTAGAAACAAAGTTGATGAGTCTTGATGATGCTCTTAATTCTGGCGCAATGGCTTTATTTGGTGAGAAATATGACGACGATGTAAGAGTATTAACTATGGGTGAGAACTCTTATTCAGTTGAATTATGTGGAGGCACTCACGTTAAAAGAACTGGTGATGTGGGCTTTTTTATCATAACCAATCAATCAAGTGTTGCTTCAGGCATCAGAAGGATTGAGGCCGTGGCAGGCATGAGAGCAATAGAACATGTTAGTAATGTAAGAAATGCCTCAAACTCAATTCAGACTCTCTTAAATGTGTCTTTAGATGACGTTGAAGAAAAGATTAAATCTTTGATAAAAGAAAATAAAGAATTGAAAAAGTCAGGTAATAAATCTAATCAACATTCAGTGATTCATACAGAATCTCACGATATAGATGATTGGAAATTAATAATTGAGCATGTAGAAGTTACAAATTCAAAAGATATTAGGGGTATTGTAGATTCGCATAAAAATACAAATGAAAAAGTTTGTGTAGTTGTTATATCTTCAAACAACGAAAAAGTTGCTCTAGTTGCTGGGGTTACTAAAAATTTAACAGAACTTGTTTCTGCTAAAGATGTTGTCTCATTGTTATCGGAAGAGATTGGTGGAAAAGGCGGTGGTAGAGATGATTTTGCTCAAGGTGCAGGTGAAACTAAAAATATTCAAGAATTCGTGACATCTATTGTGAATTCAGTAAAATCCCTCGCAAAGTAAAATTCCTATGTCAGATATAATTGTTCAAAAGTTTGGAGGCACCTCTGTTGGTTCGGTTGACAGGATAGATGCTGTTGCTAACATCATAAAAAATGCTTCAAAAGATCAAAAAATAATTGTGGTTGTCTCTGCGATGAGTGGAGAAACAAACAAACTTATTAATCTAGCTAATCATTTTGGTAAAAATCCTGATAAGAGAGAATTCGATGCATTGGTTTCCACGGGTGAAACAATAAGTTCTGCTTTATTAGCGATGGCGCTTCATTCCAAAGGAGTAAGTGCAAAGTCTTATTCAGCATCACAGATTTCTATGAAAACTACTGATTCATTCTCAAAAGCTAAGATATTAGACGTTGATGCCACTAAGATCATGAATGTTGTCGATGATGGCATTATTCCAATAATAACTGGTTTTCAAGGCATTACAGAGGGTGGGGATGTAACAACATTAGGTAGAGGTGGATCTGATACAACAGCTGTTGCAATAGCTGCTCAAGTTCGAGCAAAAAGATGTGATATATATACAGATGTTGACGGTGTTTACACCACTGACCCAAAAGTTGTTTCGAATGCAAAAAAATTAGATTCTATTACAATGGAAGAAATGCTCGAACTTGCTGGCCAAGGAGCTAAGGTGATGCAAACAAGAGCAGTAGAATTTGCTAATAAGTTTGGTGTTCCAGTAAGAGTTTTATCAAGCTTCAAAGATGGAAGTGGAACATTAATTTCATTAGAAGAGGACAAAACTATGGAAAATGCAGCAGTATCAGGTATCGCCTTTCAAAAAGACCAAGTTAAATTCACACTTCATGGAGTTGATGATACCCCTGGTATAGCATATAAAATTTTAGGTCCTATAAGCGATGGTGATATTGAGGTTGATGTGATTGTTCAAAATGTCAGTGTTGATGGTAAAACTGATTTTACATTCACAGTTTCCTCAGATGATGAAAAAGCAGTGGATGATATTATTAAATCTAATAAAGATGAGATTGATTACAGAGAACTCATGATAGATTCTAATATTGCAAAAGTTTCAATTGTTGGAGCCGGAATGAGATCACAAACTGGAGTTGCTAGTAGAGCATTTAAAGCCCTATCAAATAATGAAGTTAATATTGAAATAATATGTACATCTGAAATAAAAATCACAATGGTGATTAATGAAGGTTCAGTTGATAAAGCGGTTAATATTTTGCATGATGAATTTGAGTTAGATAAATAGATGTACGACCTGATTTTAAAAAACTGTAAAATCGTAAACGAAAATTCTGTATTCGAGTCCGATATAGCAATAAAAAATTCTAGAATTGAGAAAATTTCTAAAGACATTTCTTCAGAAACTAAAGAAGTAGTTGAAGTTAATGGAAGGTACGTAATACCTGGATTAATTGATGATCAAGTTCACTTTCGTGAACCAGGCCTCACTCATAAGGGTGAAATTGCAACCGAATCAAAGGCAGGTTTAGCTGGGGGTGTTACAAGTTTTTTTGAAATGCCTAATGTAAATCCTACTACAACGACCAACGAAAATTTAACTAAGAAATTTGAACTAGCAAGTACCAGATCTTTATCAAATTATTCATTTCATCTAGGTGCAAGCAATACAAATATTGAAGAAATTAAAAGAGCAGATATCCACCAGGCCTCAGCATTAAAAGTTTTTATGGGTGCTTCTACAGGTGATATGTTGGTTGATGATTTGGATGCCCTTGATGATATTTTTAATTATTCACCATTAATAGTCGTAACGCACTGTGAAGATCAAAAAACTGTTGAAAAAAATGAGAAGTTATTTGATGAAAAATATGGTGAAAATGTATCAGCTGAACATCATCACCTAATAAGAGATGTTGATAGCTGTTATCTATCAAGCTCATTGGCAGTTGATCTAGCAAAGAAATACGATGCAGACCTGCATGTATTTCATTTAACAACTGAAAAAGAGATGGATCTATTCACTGCCGGTGATATAGATGGAAAGAAAATAACTGCAGAAGTCTGCGTGCATCATATGTTTTTTAATGAATCATTCTATTCTAAGCTTGGAAATCAAATTAAATGCAACCCTTCCATAAAATATGAATCTGATAGAGCTGCACTAATTAAAGCTTTACTGGAGAATAAGATTGACATAATTGCTACTGATCACGCCCCTCATACATGGGATGAAAAAAACAAAGCTTATACTGAAGCACCTGCTGGTTTGCCATTGGTTCAACATGGGATGCAAATCCTAATGGATTTTTATAATCAAGATGTTATGAGTTTAGAAACTATTGTTGAAAAAACTAGTCATAATGTTGCAAAAAGATTTCAAATTAAAGACAGAGGTTACATTAGGGAAGGCTATTATGCCGACATCGCCATTTTGGATTTGGATAAACCGTATACAGTAACAAAAGAAAATATTTTATATAAATGTGGTTGGTCGCCATTTGAAGGGCATGACTTTAAGTCCTCAATTTTCATGACAATTGTTAATGGAAATATTGCATTTAAAGACGGAATGATTAGTGATGATTTACCCTTTGGAATGCAAATAGAATTCAATAGATAAAATAATCATTTTTGATTATCTTGGAGTTATAATCCTCATTTTAAAAACTATAGGAGAGTTGGCTGAGTGGTCGAAAGCGCCTCCCTGCTAAGGAGGTAACTGGGCAACTGGTTCGAGGGTTCGAATCCCTCACTCTCCGCCATTTTTATGATTTAATACGCTATGGCAAATAAACAGATAGTCAATTTTTTAAATGATTTCTCAGTAGAGGTAACACCTAATGCTGCAAATAAAATTGAAAATTTTTCTGATTACTTATCTCAAGGAACTTTAATTTATATTGCTCATATTGAAGGCACGCCTATTGAGGACACCGTTGCTACCGCAAAAAAAATTACTGATCAAGGGTTTAAAGCAATGCCTCATTTTCCAGCAAGAATAATTAAAGACAAAGCAACACTTGCTGAATGGATTTCACAATATCAGAACGAGGCTGGTGTTGAGAACGCTCTTTTGATTGCAGGTGGAGCAAATAAGCCATATGGAGATTACGATTCATCTATACAATTAATAGAATCAGAATTATTTGATAGAGCAAGATTTAAAAATTTACATATTGCAGGCCATCCAGAAGGCAGCAAAGATATTGATCCAGATGGGACAACTTCAAATGTAGATAATGCGCTTTCTTGGAAAAATGAGTTTAGCAAAAGAACTGATGCATCAATGGCAATTACAACTCAATTTTGCTTTGATTCAAGCTCAGTTATTCGGTGGGCAAATGATATTAAAAAATCTGGTATTGATATCCCGGTTCATATTGGTATTGCTGGTCCTGCTAAACTTCAAACTCTTCTTAGATATTCAATTGAATGTGGTGTTGGAGCATCTATAAAAATTCTTCAAAAGAGGGCGAAAGATATTACAAAATTGTTACTTCCTTATAAACCAACTCAAATAATAAGTGAATTGGCTGAATATAAAGCAAACAACCCTGATTTTAATATTGAAAAAGTTCATTTTTTTCCTCTTGGTGGATTAAAACAAGTAAGCCAATTTGTTAAAGAAATCTAACTAATCACTAAAAATTATGTAAATAATCTTTACACAATTTTTTATCCTTTTTTTATTCTTAAGTTTTAATTAAGGTAATATTAATGATTACATTTTTTAATAGAGGAGAACAATTATGGAAATGGAAATATGGAATATTTGGGCAACCAATAGAATTCCTGCTGCAATTGGTGGATTAAGCACAATTATTGCAGTTTGGGTTGCAGCAAGGTTTTCAAGCGTTGCTTCAGAACAATCAGAAGAAAATAAAACACTTGTAGGTAAAATTCTGCTTACACTATTTGGTGGTTCTGTAATCTTATGGGGAGTTCAAAATAACTTGCTTGCACAAGGTAATTGGAGCGCTGCTTCTAGAGCATTTAAGAATCTTGCTGACAGTGGAGTAGAAATTAGCGCTGGTGCAACTCAATTTGCTGAAACTTATGGAGTAGAACCAAGCTTGTTAAATCAACCTGTAGCAATAGTTTTCTTTGTAACAGCATTTTTAATTATTATTTATCCAATCTGGTTTAAAAAATAATTATGAGAAATATAAAATATATATTTAGTACTTTTATAATTTTATTTATTGTTAGTTGTGCTAATGATGAAACTTCTGTTTCAAATGATTCAGGACCTATTTATAAAGGGCCATATTACAACGAGTTCCTTGCATGTAATGCAGGTCCAGCATTTGAAGACGGAATACAAGAGATGCTTTCTGCATGGCAAGAGCTCACACCCGCTGCTGGTCTTGGTTGGGCTGGAGTTTATGCACCAAAAGGTGATGACCACAGATTTTCAAATGGTTGGTGGGAACTAGAATGGGATTCAAAAGAGAGCTCAGATAATGCTTTTAATAATCCTTCACCAGAATTTTTAGCATGGTCAGAAAAATATTCTGATGTAATGACTTGCGATATCGAGGGAAGATTTCCTTGGACTTTCTACTTACCTAGAGATCCTGCATCTTTTGGTGAAGTAATGGGAGAAAATGGATATTTTGCATCTGAGTTCTTAGCATGTAATCTCAACGAAGGTAAATCTAGACAAGATTTACGTGCAACAGTAGTTCAATTTAATGAATATCTTGATCAAAATGGAAGTGAGGTACCATATTTCTATGGAGTTTATTTCCCAGAATTTGAGAGTGCTGATGCAGACTTTTTGTGGGGTAATTGGCATGCAAGTTTTGATACCATGAAAGCAGGAAACAAGGATTGGGAAGAAAACGGTAAAGCCATGCAGGCAAAATTTGATGAAATATCTACATGTATTTCACCAGATTATTATGACAGCAGGGAGCTTTATAATAATCCTAATACATAATAAAAAGACTACTTTTTAAATTGGAGGGGAAACCCTCCATTTTTTTAAAATAGTTCAGCTAACATGCACCTTGCTGAACCACCTCCGTATTTTTCAATAGTAGAAATATCTGAATGAAGAATATCTTTATAATATTTTTTTAATAAAACTATATTTTCAGATGTAAGTGAGGAATGAGCTTTTGAAGACATTATTAAAAAATATTCGCCAATCTCGTTCTGAGCTTCAAGGGCATTCCCACAAAAATTCATAATTTGTTCTTTTGTAATTTCAAAAACATCATGAAATCTTTCAACTTTTTGTCTTACAGCATCTCTATATTTTTCATCGATAACCTCATAACAAATTCCAATAATCTCTGTTCCTACAAACATAAATACATCTGTGTGATATATAGGAGCATTGTTATGGCTCAGAGTCTCAAATTGAACTAACTCAAAATTATTTTCATCACACCAGTTAACTAGCTGAGTTGCATTTGTTCTCTCAGAAATTCCAGCAAAGACACATTTATTAACACGATCTATAACCATGCTGCTTGTAGATTCAAGAAAAATATTTTCATTTTCAAGATAAGAATAGTCTTTTGTGAGCTCATATGTTTTTGAAAGATGATCAATCATTTCTGGTTTTCTTTCGATTCTTCTATTTGGAGCCATCATACTAAATAACTGCATTGTTTTATCTTGAAAGGTTATAAACCAATTAGGAAATATATGATCTGGACAGTCAGGACTACCTTGTAAAGATGTTATCTTTATACCTGCATTTGTTAGTGTATTTTTAAATTTTTTAAATTCATTGAGTGCTTTTTCTGCAATTATTTCTGGACTTTGTAGATTTTCTTTTTCTTGATACGCATTTGTCTCTGCTGTTTGAGGATTGCATTGAAAAGCAACT
>PYIJ01393219.1_pt1 | contig 15102 bp, 15 predicted proteins | sample 3578051 | NCBI WGS metagenome assembly PYIJ01 (sample SAMN08408021, study PRJNA431606) | Marine metagenome isolate SA_KN192-05_S13_5m, whole genome shotgun... | biome: marine; feature: oceanic pelagic zone; material: water; isolation source: surface water sample, 0.2-0.8 um fraction ... | reverse complement strand
GGCGTGTGCCTGACCGTAGTTCAGCGTTTCGACGCTTTCATAAATCACGATGGATATGACCCGGGTTTCGCCGGCCAGATTGCCGCCCACCATCAGCACAATGCCGAACTCGCCAACGGTATGCGCAAAGGTCAGTACGGCTGCTGTCAGATAGCCGCTGCGCGCCATGGGCAGTACTGTGCTGCGCCAGGCATCCCAGGGGTTTGCGCCGAGGGTGGCCGCGGTTTCAAGGGGTTGTCTGCCAATTTGCGCAAACGCTGCGGTTAAGGGCTGAACCATAAAGGGGAGTGAGTAGACGAGCGAGGCAATCACCAAGCCCGTGAAGGAGAATGCCAAAGTACTGCCAGTCAGTTCCACCCAAAGGCCGCCTAATGCGTTGTCTGGACTAAAGAGGATTAAAAGATAAAAACCAAGCACCGTGGGCGGCATGACTAGGGGTATGGCAGTAATCGCCTCAATAGCGGGCTTCAGACGATGCTGGCTGTGGGCAAGCCACCAAGCTAGGGGTGTGGCGAGCACCATCAATACCAGAGTGGTAATGCCGGCAAGTTTTGCGGTAAGCCAGATGGCAGTGAATTCGGTCAAGGTGATGAGAGCTCGTGAGAAGTTGGCGGTAGCCTGAAGTCACCGCCAACTTGAATGCCGCGGAATCTCAAGCAGCAGGCTTGCGAAATTTGAGCGTCATGCGGTTGGACTCGCCAATCGCTTGCATCGCCGCAGCCGCTTCTGGATTGTCCCGGCTGCCCATTAGCGTAGGCGGTAGTCGCCAAACGATATCGCCTTCTTGGGGTTGATCATTGGGGTTCGCATTAACCTCAGATGCACCCTCAAAAACAAAACCGGCTGCTTCCATTTGAGCGACCACAAAGCTCTGTTTTAAATAACCGCGACTGCCATCGGCCCATTCGTCTGGCGCTTCTTCGCGCATTTGATGCTGCACGATACCGACAACACCTCCGGGTTTGAGAGCCGTGTAGGCGTTATCAATCGCTATGCTGAGAAAATCGCCCTGGTTTTGGTAGCGTGCCAAATTGTGCATGGCGCGGATGAAGAGCACGGCGTCAGCGCGACCAGCTACAGATTCAGGTTGGGCGCCGAAGAAGAACCCGCTGATCGGCGTGTCATTATTCTCGACCCAAGTTGATGCCTTCTCTGGCCAATCGGTGGTCCAAGTTTCGAGCTTTTTAAGCTGCTCTTCGGTGCGATAGCTAAAGAGTCGCTGCATGTCCAGCCCATAGTTAGCGCCAATCAGTGCGCCCTCCTCACCCAAGTACGGCAGTAACAGTTTGCTGTACCAACCGCCGCCGGGTAGGGCTTCGACCACAGTCATGCCCGGTTCAATGCCGAAAAAAGCCAGCGTTTGGGCAGGGTTGCGATACGCATAGCGAGCCTGCACGGCTTCAGGTTGCGCGGCCAAAATCGCTTCAAGGCCAGCGTCCTGGGATTCTGCCATAGGCGCCGTCGTGTTGGCTGTTGAGGTCTGTGCAGATAATTCGGTTGTTGCTGAGGGGGTATTTTCGACGCAAGCGGCGAGTGCGAACGCTGCCGATAAGAGAACGATAGATCGCATGAACATATCCTCGATGGGTGTCCTGAGATGGTAGGCATTAGCCGCGAATATGAACAGACCCCATTTGAAATGTTGTAGGCTATGCGACTTGGTCGAGAGCCTCTGCGACAATATCGGCAATGGAGCGCACGTCCTCTGGGCTCGCGGTAAACGGTGGTCCAAATTGCAGGGTATCGCCCCCCCAACGTACGTACAGCCCTAGCTCCCAGCACTTGATGCCCAACTCAAAGGGTCGAACTACCGGATCGCCATCTCTTGGCGCAATTTGCAGTGCGCCAGCTAAGCCAAAGTTGCGAATGTCGGTGATGTACGGGTGTCCCTTCAAGCTGTGTAGGGTTTCTTCTAGCACTGGGGCGAGTGACTGCGCTCTTTGCACCATCTGGTCGTCTTGGAACACGTTCAGAGCAGCCAGAGCTGCGGCGCAAGCGACGGGGTGTGCGCTGTAGGTATAGCCATGAGGTAACTCGATCATATGATCGGGTATGTCCATGGCCATCATGCTGTTGTAGATCTCGCTGGAAGTCAGCACCGCTCCCATAGGAATAGCGCCATTGGTCAGGCCCTTGGCAATGTTCATGATGTCTGGCTGCACGCCAAATGCATCCGCGCCAAAGGCCTCTCCAGCGCGGCCGAAGCCGGTGATGACCTCATCGAAGATCAGCAATATGTCGTTCTCATCGCATAAATCGCGCAGGCGCTGCAGGTAACCCTTAGGTGGAATAATGACGCCTGCCGAGCCAGACATGGGTTCAATAATAACCGCAGCAATGTTCGACGCGTCATGCAGCATGATTAACTGTTTGAGATGATCGGCTAGCTCTACGCCGGTATCCGCTTGGCCCTTGGTGAAGGCCAAATCAGGTTGCAGGGTATGCGGCAGATGATCTGCATCACCCAATTGGCCGAACATTTTTCGGTTCGCCCCGATACCACCCAAACTGGTGCCTGCAAAGTTCACACCGTGGTAGCCCTTGTGTCTGGAGATAAATCGCGTTTTGGTGGGTTGGCCCTTGCTGCGCCAGTAGGCTCTCGCGAGTTTCAGCGACGTATCTGCGCATTCAGAACCGGAGTTGGTGAATAGCGCGTGGTTTAAGTCACCTGGCGCCATTTCGGTGAGGCGTTCGGCCAAGGCGGTGGCACCGGGGTGTGTGTACTGAAATGCCGGCGCGTAATCCATAACACTCAACTGTGCCTTAATAGCCGCGCTGATTTCCGGTCGGTTGTGGCCATAGCCGCAGCACCACAATCCAGACAGCGAATCGAAAACCCTTCGGCCATCTTGGCTGATGTAGTGATTTTGCTCAGCGGCGATCACCACGCGCGGATCTTGATGGAACTGTCTGTTCGCGGTGAATGGCATCCAGTGCGCTGGGGTGGAGAGCAGGTTTGTCGCCGTTTGCTTCGATTGCATGATGTAAGTTCCTAGCTGACAGCCTTTTGGTATGCAGGCCTGCTGGTTAGCCGTTGCCAATAGGGTGTGACACTGTCAGGCAGCCCGTCTGGAAGAAAGCGATCTGCGAGCATCAGCGTATAGCCCAGCATGATGTCTGCTGCGCTCAATGTATCACCAAGAATAAAGGTCTTGTCTGACATTTCGTGGCCCAGGGCGTTGGCGCTCAAAGCGGCTCTGGCCTGCATTTCGGTGACTACTGCGTCGATGCGCTGCTCGCCGGGAAATTCTCGGCCGTGATTGACGATCTCACCGAGGGGCCGCGCAAAGGTGGCTTCGGCAAACCAACTCCACTGCAGATACAAAGCGTGCTCGGGACTGCCTGGTGTAGGCTGCAGGTCGCCGTTGCCATAGCGGTCAAGAATGTACTGAACCATGGCGCCAGATTCGAACATCAATAAATCTTCGCTTTGAACGCCCAGTTCATCACGCAGCACAGGTACCTTGCCAACCGGGTTCATGGCTCGCCATTCGCTGCTGCTCCGAAACTCGGGAGTAAAGTCCACGGGCGCGACCGTGTAGGGAATCTGCAGTTCCTCACAAAGCCAGATGGGCCTCACGCCACGGGTACCTGGCACGTGATAGATCGTCAGCATGTCGTCTTCCTCAGCTATTTTTCTTTGGTGGGCCAGCGCTGGTGAAGCGTGTGCCCGGCGGATCGATGGCCCAATCTGCGGATAACCCCCAGGTGTCGGTGAAAACGAATTCATCGAGGGGGCGCCTGCGCACTGGGCCGTGGCCACCCTGGGGCTTGCCCAGCGTTAGGGTGCAAGAAACGAAAACCTCCTCAGGGATGCCCAGTAGCGTCTTGAGTTCTAGCTCGACTGGCTTGTGAAAGCCGGTAATGACGCCGCCATAGCCCAAGGCTCTCGCGGCTAACAGCAAGTTTTGCACCGCAGGATAAACCGATGCTCCCTCCATGGGGTCCGGTGCGCGGTAGCGAATCATGCAAGGTAAGATAAGCGCAGGCACTGCGCTAAAGTTGTCGACGTAGCCGCGCATGGTCCTGGCCATGCGAGATTTCGGCGAATCCGGATCGGCGCCAGAACCTTGCGCGTAGCCGTCATTACGCTCTTTCTCTGCCCAGATGTTTTGCGCCGATTTCGCGATGACTTCCTTCGCTTGTGCTGCTCGATCGCCATCGGTGAGCACCATGAAGCGAAAAGGTTGCCGATTGGAACCGCTAGGCGCCCGAGTTGCCGAGAACAAAATGTCACGCAGATGGGTTTCGGGGATAGGTTCATTGGTATAGCGCCGGATGGCCCGGGTCGTCGCCAGTCCCTCTAGCAGGGAGACTGAGGTTTGCTCGATGGGTCTATCCCCGAGGAACTGGTTGTTGCGGCTCATGTTAGGACTCTCTGCCTGACCAAGTGAATAACGTCACCGAGTCTGATATGGCACGGTCATGCCTTCAAGTGCGCTTACAATGATTGGTAACGCATGGGAGTGCGGATATTGCCTTGGAGTCTAGCAATGGCCACACTGATGGGCAGAGCAAACTAAAAAGCGGGAACTTATGATTGATCTAGACCGTCAGGGCGATGTTTTCACCATGACATTAAATGCCGGCGAAAACAGATGGAATACCACTTTTGTGCGAGCCATCGACGAGGTACTTAGCGAGGTAGAGGCGTCTACTGGCCCTGCTGCACTGGTGACGACTTCGGCCAGCGAGAAATTCTTTTCCAATGGTTTAGATCTAGATTGGGTGCAAGATCCTGATGCTCATCCTGCAGCCGGTGATCGAGCCGCCTTTGGGCCTGAATTTATGGGGCTCATGAGCCGCATCATGACCTTTCCTGTGCCAACAATCTGTGCGGTAAACGGTCATGCATTCGGAGCGGGTTTCATGTCGGCGCTGTGTCACGACTTGCGCTTTATGCGGGCCGACCGAGGCTTTATGTGCGCCAATGAGATGCAGATTGGCTTGTCGATCCCAAGCCCTGAATTGGCGTTGTTTAAACACAAACTCCCAGCGTCTGTGTTTTTTGAAACGGTGCAGCTCGCTAAGCGGTGGACAGGACCTGCTGCTCAGACCGCCGGATTTGTTGAACAAGTTGGCGACGTTGAGGGATTGTTAGGCATGGCGCAAGCGCGCGCAGCGCAACTGGCACCCTTGGCAGCGAACCGCGAAAACTATGGCGGCCAGAAACAGCGTTTATTTGGTGAAAATGCCGCCATCAACGATGTGCATGGCGCAGCTTACATGCTGGCGAACTCAGACAAGTACTCTCACTAGCACTCCTGATTTGAGGTCTGGCGCCTTCGAACTAAGCCACTGGATTCGGCGTAAAACAACCGTTTGTCAGCTAAATGACTCAGATTATCGAAATGTCTGAGGGCAGGATGGGGTTGTTCCTATATAAAATTTCTTCGTTTTGTTGGTTGCGTGTGAGCGACCAAAATAAAAAAGTGAGGATTTGGCATATGGTAACTTTCCAGAAAAAAGCGATAGCCGTTGGCGTCGCAGGCTTGCTAACCCTGGGTTCAACCAACCTGCATGCGGCTGAAGGCGCTTCAGGTGGAGCGGAAGCCGCAGGAGCGGGGAGTGCAGCAGGCGGCATTTCAGTCGCAGCAGCTGTTAGCCTGGGCGTCGTCGGCTTAGGGCTGATCGCCGTTGCCGTTGGCGATAACGATAGTACGATACCAGAGCGCCCGCCTTTCACTCCTCCAGTAACTCCCACGACGACAGCGACGACTACCACGACCGGAACGACGAATACGACCACGACTACCACCACCACTACTACTGGCACGTAGTATTGGTTTCAGCACGAATGGCGTCCGCGATCGAGATCAAAAGGCCCGTATAGCTCCGCTAAAATAGCTTCTTTTTGGATCACCTCCATAAGAGCTATGGGATAGAGAAAGAGGTAAACGGGTACCTTTTCGATAACTTCTCGCGTGAGAAGCGGCGCCCTGATTGAGATTGAGGTATCCATGACTGCTGGCGTAAATTCATATCAATCGCTGACAAGGGTGCGGGAATCGCTCAACCAGCGGCATTACCCTTGGGCGGTAGACCGACACAAAGTGTGAGGTGGCCCTGTGGGCGTCCAAATCTTCTTGAGTAGCCCACCATTCGATCAGTAAGAAAATCTCGGGTTCCGCCTCGGAATGATATACCTCAAACCTCTCGCATCCGGGTTCGGTCAGTGATACTTCGGCCTGCGTAGTTAAAAGCCTTTTCAACTCATCGATGTCGCTGGCTTCTATAGCTCTCAAAATAACGTTGCTGTAGACCACGAACCCCTCCTATGGAAAATGCTGTTGTAACGCATCCAGTGTGACACGATCGGCGGCTCCGGTCGGAACATTGGCAAGAGGATGAGTTGGAGTACTTTTGGGGTGATGTTAGGAGTGCTGGCGTAATGAGCGACGAGGTATGGGCCCTCTGGGATAAACCGTTTGCCGGTCTAGACAGTGATGGTGAGAAATCACCGCAGCTGACTGTGCATTTGGCCGCCATTCCCAATGGGTGCGGAGTCATTGTCTGTCCGGGCGGCGGCTATCGTACGCTGGCGAGTGATCATGAGGGCCGTCAGGTGGCACAGTGGTTAAACGCTGTCGGCATCCACGCCTTTGTGCTGCGATATCGGCTCGGCCCGCGATATCACAGCAACGTCAGTAAAGTGGACAGTCAAAGGGCCATTCGCTTGGTGCGCTTTCACGCAGCGGCGCTCGGTTTGGACCCAACTCGTCTAGGTATGCTGGGGTTTTCTGCAGGTGGCCACTTGGCCTTGGCAACTGCGCTGGCATCTGACGAGCTAGGCTCAAGTTCGGTAGCAGATGAAATAGACCGACAAGATTGCCGTCCCAATTTCTTGGTGCCCGTCTATGCAGTGACCAATGGTGTTAAGCGCGGACGCAAGGCCGATGAATACTTACCTATGGATACCCAAGTGAGCTCAAATTCACCCCCCACGTTTATTGTCCACAATCACCAAGACTCTGTGGTGCCCGCCAGCCAATCGACGCTGTTATACGATGCTCTGCTCGCCGCAAATGTGCCGGCGGAACTGCATATCTTCAACTTTGGCGATCATGGCTTGGGCTTGAACCGAGGCACTGACGCCAAAAATCCTACCTTGACAACCTGGGGTGAGCTGCTGCTGCAGTGGCTTGCTCGGCACGAGTTTCTGCTCGACAAAGTAAAGCACTCGGAACGCACCGCGGTGGAGGGCGAGATACTGCTCGATGGCAAGCCCATTGCCATGGGCTGGTTGTCTTGGATACCAGACGACGCCAATCTGCCTATTGCTAGGGTGCGCCTCACGGCAGCCCACAAGGGCAAAATCCAAGTAAACAAGGCAGAGGGTCCAGTCAGCGGTCCTCACCGGCTCGTTCTACATGTTGTGAGTGCAGTCTATCCACCAGATGCCAGCGGCCGTTATACGATGGAATACGCATTAGCGTTCGAAAGGCGCCTAACTGTGGTCGCTGGCCAACGATTGCACTGGCATTTACAAACAGCGCAGGGAATTGCCCTTTAGTAATATCCGAAGCGGGGCCTTGCAGATCTGAAGGGAGTATTCGTGCATGAGCAATGAAGTTTGGCGTTTGGCGAGAAAGCCTCTAGCCGGGTGGCCGGTCGCAGATGACTTTCGCTGGCAAGTCGAAGACATGCCGGAACCGGCTTTAGGTCAAATGCTCACCCGCACCATTTATCTCTCGCTAGATCCCTATCAGTGGGGCCGTCGCCGGAGCGGTGCCGAACAACCCGGCGACATTTGTCATGGGCGCACTGTCTCTGAAGTCGTGCAGAGCCGCATGGATACCTATGCCGAGGGTGACATCGTCTTCAATACCAACGGTTGGCAGGCTTGGGGCTTAACCGGCGTGAACATCGATGCTTTTGGTTACATGTTCCCCCGCAAGATAGACCCTGATCTGGCACCCATTTCTACCGCCATTGGTGTCATGGGTATGTTGGGCCTGACCGCTTATGCGGGATTAGTGGTGCAGTGTGAGCCGAAACCCGGCGAGACACTGGTGGTGTCTGCAGCGTCTGGGGGTGTCGGACAAGTGGTCTGTCAACTTGGACGACTTTACGGTTGTCGGGTCGTGGCCATCGCTGGATCAGACGAAAAGCTGGAATATCTCAAAACGCTGGGCGTTGATACCGCAGTATCGCATCGCTCGCCCAGCTTCGCTGCAGAACTCCGGCAAGCGTGTCCTGATGGCTGCGACATCTACTTTGAAAATGTTGGGGGTGCGGTATTTGATGGAGTCCTACCGCTGTTGAATGTCCATTCCCGCATCAGTCTTTGTGGTCTTATCTCCCAATATGGCAACGAAGAGGGTCAAGATCCCCGCAGTCTCTGGCGGACCCATGGCAACGCTGTATTCGAGCGCAATCGCGTTGCCGTACACGATCTTTTTGTCGGTAATTTCGTCGCTGAACATCAGGATCGATTCTTGGAAGAAATGGGCGGCTATCTGCGCGCCGGAGATATTCGCTACTTAGAAGACAAACGGCCTGGGTTGGAAAACACGCCCGAGGTATTTGCTCAGATGTTGCGCGGCGAGAATTTTGGCAAAACACTAATGGCAGTCGCCCAAGACCCCACTGTAAACCACTGATGCAGGCGACAGACTATAGCGGGATGGGTTAGTTTCAGGCCCGTAGAACGCGGAAAGTGCAGCGGGGGAGAAGATGGCAGAACTTGATGCCTCGAAAGAGGGTTTTTGGCGCACGCGATATTCGATCATCGCTATGTGTTTCGCTGCCACATTTGTCTGCTACATCGATCGAGTCAACATTTCCGTTGCCATTATTCCAATGTCCGAGGATTACGGCTGGAATTTAGAAACACAGGGCTACATTTTATCGTCCTTCTACATTGGCTATCTGATGATGCAGATTGGCGGCGGCCGACTGGCGGACACTTATGGCGGCAAAATTGTCCTCGGTATGGGCGTATTGATTTGGTCGTTGTTCACATTGATCACACCTTGGGCTGCTATGGGCGGCCTGATGATGCTCTACCTTGCCAGAATCGGCATGGGCTTGGGCGAGGCGGTCACCTTTCCTTCGGTTTACAGCTTGGTAACGCGCTGGTTTCCAGCGGGTGAGACCGCGAAAGCCATCGCCTTCAACGCCAGCGCCATTCCTATCGGTACGGTCTTTGCCTTAATCGTTACGCCGATAATCGTTACTTACCTTGGTTGGGAGTGGGCTTTCTATTTGTTCGGCTTGGTTGGCGTGCTTTGGTTTGCGGCTTGGCAGTACATTGTCAGCACGCGACCCCAAGATCACCCTCGGATCTCTGCGGCCGAACTCGACTTTATTCAATCAAATGCGCGATTTAGTGAGGCTTCAGAAGATCAAGCGACGCCGCCTATTCGGGAATTTCTTAAGAGCAAGGCGGTGTGGGCTATTTTGGTCGCGCACTTTTGCAACAACTGGACGCTTTACGTCATTTTGTCCTGGTTGCCTAAGTACGTGAACGAGGGACTCGGCGTGCCCTTTGGCGATATTGGCTACATTGCCATGCTGCCACATATCACTTCGTTTCTGTGTCTAAACGTTGCGGGCAACATCGCAGATCGCATGATCGTTAGCGGCATGAGCGTCACCAAAGTACGCAAGATCATGCAAACCATCGCGTTTGGTGGTTTGGCCATTTGTCTGCTGCTGGTTACGACAGTTGATACGGTATGGGCTGCGATCGGCATCTTGTGTTTAGGCAAGCTGTTTGGCGCCGCAGGTATTGGCGGTTTCAACGTCAATCATATGGACGTGGCTCCTCGTCATGCGGGCACGCTTATGGGTATTACCAATACCGCTGGCACCATACCCGGCATTGTCGGTGTGGCTGTCACCGGACTGATCCTTGAGTACACGGGTTCTTGGGATCTGGTGTTTCGAGTCACCGCGGGCGTGACCCTATTTGGCATGGTCTTTTATCTGTTGTTTGCCAGTGGCGAAAAAGAATTCGACTGATACTTCGGGAGTGGTTTAGCGCTGTGTTGAATTTGCTAGAGGGGATCAAAGTAGTGGACTTCACCACTATCGTATTAGGCCCCTATGCCAGCCAATTTCTTGGCGACTTCGGCGCTGATGTCGTCAAGGTTGAGCCGCTCGAGGGTGATGGGTTTCGCGCCGTGCGCCCCGGACCAAGCGCGGACATCGGCGCGGGGTTTGCCAATTTCAATCGCAACAAGCGCAGTATCTCCATTGACTTAAAGCATAGTGCGGGCAAAGACGTGGTAACCCGGCTGGTCGCAGACGCAGATGTTGTTATTCATAACATGCGCGCAATGTCTGCCCTTGCATTGGGTATTACTTACGAGCAGCTGAAGCTCATTAGACCCGACCTCGTGTATTGCTGGTCGCCTGGATTCGGCAGCGACGGCCCTGATGCTAACAGCCCGGCCTACGACGACATCATTCAGGCGCGTTCTGGAATCGCCGCCCTCAACGCCGATAAAGAGGGCGCCCCCCAGTTCGTGCCCAGCATACTCTGCGACAAGGTGGTCGGCTTGCATTTGGCCATGGCGGTTGCGGCGGCGCTCGTGCGTCGTGAGCGCACCGGAGAGGGTCAGAGTATTGAAGTGCCGATGCTCGAGACGATGGCGAGCTTTAACTTGGCCGAACATCTAGCTGGCCAGACCATGTCGCCGCCTCAAGGCGATTTAGGCTATCAGCGACTGCTGTCCAGCAACCGACGGCCTTATGCAACGGCTGATGGCTACATGGCGATCATGCCCTACAGTACTAAGCAGTGGATCAAGTTTTTGCTATTGGTGGGTGAAACAGAATTGGCCAATGAGGGTTGGGTCAGTGATGGCGCCGAGCGTTCAAATCGCATCGATGAACTCTATGAACTGATTGGCAGGGTTGCAGTGAGTCGGACGAACGAGCAATGGCTGATTGAGCTTAGCCGAGTTGATGTGCCTTGCGCCGTGGTCAATGAGCTCTCCCAAGTGATTGCTGATCCGCAGCTTGCGACGAAGGGCTTGCTAGGCACGTTTGACGACGGCGACTTGGGTGTCTTGCACTATCTCAAGCCTGCATTTGTCGCAGACTCATCGAATGAGGTAGAGCCTAGGCGGCCGCCCCATATTGGAGAGCATAGCCGCGAGATTATGCGGGAACTTGGCATGACCAACCGCGACATCCAGTCCCTCGTCGACCAGCGTATTGTGGGTGATCAGCGCCGCTGACGACTAAGCGTCTTTGAGGTACCAGCGCGTGCCGCAGATGTTGACCTGATCATCACTAACATAAGCGTTGCGGGCCTTGGCTTCGCGGAGAATGTGCTCGCGGTTCGCCACGGCGATATCGAGCCCTCCCAGACCGGGTCCACGCCCATCGACTACCGCCGTGAAGCGCAGCACGACGTTGTTGAAGGCAATGGTTGGATTGCCAGCGGCATCGTGCTCAACGGGCAAGTCAGTGCATCTGCCCCATAAGTCTGCCAACGCCTCTGGCTCGTCGCCCTGTAGCTCCACCCCAACAAAGTCCTGCGTAACGTCTTGTTTGACTTGAGGCTCCCAGCCGTTACCGCCCACCGGATTCCAGCGTCCGTCGAAATTTTCTTCGGCGTCGTATTCCAGCTCGAGGAATGCTGCTTTTAAATCACCTGGGTGTAACTGGGTGAGCGTCCATTGATCGCTCGTATGTTCGTGAGCGACACGCACGCCATTGTCCAGTGCGCATTGGCGCAAGCGCTGGTGCTCCGGCAGCGTATCTATTTGGGTAATGACCATGTAACCACCGTCGCCGCTACGTCTATCCAAATAGCGACCACCCGCGGTGTTTTCTTGAATGGGTGCGACTACCTCGAGAAAATTGCGGCCGATGGGCATGAGATTATTTTCAAGGCCAAATTTGCCTACACCCGGATCGACGTAACAGCTGTTGATGCCCAGAATGCTTCGCAAATCATCGATGACCGGCTCAAGTTTATGGGCAACCAAGCATATTTGTCGTAACTGTATGGTCATCGTTTTTCTCCCAATCCTCTTTTGGCGAATCTATTTCTGACAATCCCTGCTTAGTTGGAGCCAAAGCTCTTTTGGCGCGCAGGTAGGGGCACAAAGTCGCCTTCGCGTTTTTCCGCATTGGCCATCATGGCTTCCTGCATTTCTTGGCTTTGCAGGAATGATGCGTTCCAAATCGCGATGTAATCCAACGTATCAGCCGTAGTGTGATCCTTGGAGTAGTTAATCAAATGCTTGCAGCCATATACCGCCAGCGGAGCCTTTGAGGCAATTTCTGCGGCAATCGTCATGACACTTGCGAGCATTTCTTCATGATTGTCAAAGACGCTATTGACCAAGCCCGTGCTCAGCGCTTCGCTGGCTGGCATACGTCGGCCGGTATAGGCGAGTTCGCGCACAAGGCCTTCTGGCATTTGCTGCACCAGTCGTGGAAAGGTGCCCACGTCGGCGGTCATGCCGATGTTGATCTCAAAAATCGTAAAGAAGGCGTCTCGGGTGCAGTAACGCATATCGCATGCCGTCACCATATCGAGCCCACCGCCAACGCAGCCACCTTGAATCGCGGCCAAAACGGGGATCCGACAGGCTTCCAGCGCATTGAACGCATCTTGCGTTTTGCGCGCCGTGTCATAAAACGCAGCGCCGTGACGGATGCGTTCGCGCTTGGCTTCTTCCGTGCTCAAGTTGCCTTTCGGCGCGAATGCGTTGAGATCCATGCCGGCGGTAAAAACCGGGCCGCTGGAAGAAATGACGATCACGCGGGCTAGCGAGTTGTTATCAATGTCGCGCACGACCTTGGGCAGATCTTCCCAAAACGACGGGATCATGCTGTTGCGCTTTTCTGGGCGATTCAAACAAATATGGGCAATGTTGTTTTCAATGCTGAGATCGAAAGTCTCGAAATGCTGATTCGTCTGCTCACTCATAGCGCTCCCCAATGCATGGCTTATTAATTTCCCCTGAGTATAAGCGCAGTTGGCCGCTGGGGTCAGCGGCAAATGTTTCGCCGCGCAGGTCGCATGCGTGACTGAAGGCGGCGACTACACTAGCCAAAGAATAGCTGGTTCAGATAGCGGCCCGGCGCAAGTGTGAATCCGCCTGCGACTAAAATGCCGCCAAAATAGACCCCGGCCATAGAAAATTTGTGGCTGACTACGTTGTGTTTTCTGGCCGCATAGTAGGCCCGCGGTACCGAGGCGAGTACCAACAAAGAGAGCATATGAATCCACCCAAAATGGCCTATGAACTGCGGGCCAACCGTAGCGGGAATAAACAGGCTAGCGAGCGCGGTAATGAGCATTAGGATCATATAAATCTTGCCGAGCAGCCGATGGGTAGCTGTGCCTTTGGCCCAAAATATCAGGTAAGTGCCTAGCATTGCAGCGGGAGCGACGGTGGCAAGGTGCAAGGTCATCATAGGGGTGAGCATGGGATGGCCCTGCAAAAAAAGATCCGTGTGATTCTAGAGAGTTTCTTGCGCCTGGCAATTAACACAACGATAGGGATTACCTCTGGGCTTTGCATTTGTGAGGCAATTGTTAAGCTCTCTACAAATTAATTGATAGGGAGAGCAATCATGGAATCGAATATTGATACGGGCACTGAGGATTTGCTCGCGAACCTAGACGAAGGCGTCCTTACGCTAACGCTCAATCGTCCAGAAGCGCGTAACGCCATGAGTGGAGAGATGACTGCGGCGCTTGCGCAGCAGCTGGCGGATGCAGAACTCAACACCAAGGTGCGCTGTGTCGTACTGACCGGTGCAGGTAAGGGCTTCTGTGCCGGCGGTGACGTTAAGGGTATGGCTGCCAGCGGCGACGGGACTGTCGGTGACAATACCATCGATGGCGCTATTCATCGGCAGCGAGTGAACCAGCGTGCTACCGCCGGCAAGCTCTACAGTATGCCGAAACCTACCATCGCCGCATTGCCCGGAGCCGCGGCGGGTGCCGGACTTTCTCTGGCACTGGCCTGTGATATGCGCGTAATGGCGAGCAACGCCATTATGACCACGGCCTTTGCGCGCGTCGGGTTCTCTGGCGACTACGGTGGCACATTCTTTATGTCTCAACTGATTGGCACGGCGAAGGCTCGGCAACTGTATTTTATGTCTGAACGGGTTAGTGCTCAGGAGGCGCTGAGTTTGGGGCTGACAAATTGGGTATGCGAATCCGACGAACTGGCGACAAAAACCCAAGAGATTGCTGCACAGCTGGCTGTCGGTCCGGCCGTCGCCTATCGCTATATGAAGGAAAACTTTGCTCGGGCGATGTCCTCTGGCGACGTTGACGACTGCCTCGATTTAGAAGCCACCCACCATGTGCACTGCGGTCAAACCCAAGATCACAAGAATGCGACCAAGGCCTTTGTCGAGAAGCGTGAACCGACATTCATTGGTCGATAACAGATGACCTCTTCGGGCCGGCAATCGGGGCCGGCCCGAGTTTTCTCGGCGTTTTACTTATTGGTGTACTTGCAGCTTATTCGTCGAGCAGAAAATTCAAAAACACCTGCGCTCTAGTGGCTTGGGCGCCATTTCCAAGCAGTACTGCGCCCTGCTCAATTGGCCGGTGCATATGCTCATCAATGATCCAGTACTGATTGCTCGGCACCTGTTGCTCGCGCACCTGAGATAGGGCGACAAACCCTGCGTCGGCGTTGCCTGTTATGACCATGGCAAAGACTTGGCCAACGTTTTCCGCGGTGACCAAAGTCCTAGCAGTCGGCGGTTGCCAGTTCAAATACTGCAGTGTCTCTTTGGCCGCTAGCCCATAAGGCGCGAGTTGGGGGTTCGCCATGGCAAGTCGATCAATCTGCTCGAGCAGTTCCCCATGTGTGTTGTGTTTGGGGTGCCATAGCACTAGGCGGCCAGTGGTGTAGGTTTGGCTCGGACCTAGGGTGATGCTATTGGCCGCAAGCATTTGTGGTCGCTCAAGGTCTGCGGCAAGAAACAGATCGAATGGCGCGCCGCCTTGAATTTGCGCAAAGAGTTTACCGGTAGAGCCAATGCTGACACTGATTGTTCGGGTATCCCCTGTCTCTGCTTGGTATCGAGCTACCGTCTTGTTCAGCGCGTTGGCGTAATTGCTGGCAACGGCGATACGCAAAGGAGTTTCTGCAAAAAGGCTGCTTT
>PYIJ01425784.1_pt1 | contig 15122 bp, 20 predicted proteins | sample 3578051 | NCBI WGS metagenome assembly PYIJ01 (sample SAMN08408021, study PRJNA431606) | Marine metagenome isolate SA_KN192-05_S13_5m, whole genome shotgun... | biome: marine; feature: oceanic pelagic zone; material: water; isolation source: surface water sample, 0.2-0.8 um fraction ... | reverse complement strand
GATTCCCCAGGAACATCATTTTTGTAAGTTGTTGATAAATGAAGCGGTGGCATAATGTCTCCGCTAGCTGGATCAAATCGTTTATCTGTATGAAGCGCTTTTGTATTCATACCGTATTTTTTAGATTTCCCCATACATGGAGTTTAAATGATTTGCTCATACATTGGTTAATTATTTTGCTAATTTAGGTTTATGATTAAAAAAATTTATATTGCCGGTCCCCTTTTTAACAAACATGAACAGATGTATCTTGAAGATATAGCCAAGGAGTTAGAGGGAAATGGCTACGAATGTTTTTTGCCTCATAGAGATCAAAAAGGTATTGACGAATCAGAGCTTAAAGGAACTGATATGTCTCAAGAAACAAAAGACATAATATTTAAAACTGATCTCGACGCTCTTGAGGATGCCGACCTAACAGTTGCATTATTAACAGGACAAGATATTGATTCGGGAACATCAGCAGAAATCGGCCATACTTATGCAAAAGAAAAACCAGTAATTGCAATTAATGCCAATGAAAGAAGGTATCGAAACTTATTTGTTGAGGGAATGCTGACTGTAACCGTAAACAATATAGATGAAATAATTCCTGAGATTAAAAAATTAGGCTGAAACTAGAAGATTTTTAAATCCCCGTATCCCAAAAGCACCAGTTCTTGATGGCTCCTCTAATAAATTGAACTCTTTTTCAAGTATATGATTAAAAGAAACTCCTAATTCTAATCTCGCTAAGTGAGTTCCTATGCAGAAATGTATACCTCCACCCCAACTACTATGATCTTTCATTTCACGCTTAAAGTTTATCTGATCGGGATTTTCAAATACTCTTGGATCTCTATTTGCAGATCCAAGTAGTATTGCAACTTTTGAGCCTTTACTAATATTATGTCCACCAATTTCAACATCTTCTAATGCATATCTTTGAAAAAACTGTAGTGGGCTGTCATATCTTATTAACTCTTCCACAATATCATTAATGTTTTCAGCCTCATTCTTTATCGCATCAAATGACTTGTCTAAAGTTATTAGTGCATGAAGACCATTTCCAAGAGTGTTAACTGTTGCTTCATGCCCTGCGTTCAGAAGCAAAATAACAGTACATATGATTTGATCATCAGTTAGGTAATTATTACCTTCAGAAACCTGTGATAATCTAGTAATCATGTCGTCTTCTGGATCTTTTCTTCGCTTATCAAGTAAACCTTGCGTATATTCAATAAATTGCTTGGCTGCATCTTCTGCGTTGTTTGCATTTTCTTCAGTAACTTCAAAGTCATACATCTTCACAATTTTATGTGACCAATCTAAAAATTTTAAGTGATCGCTTTCAGGAACACCTAGTAGCTTTCCAATTATGCTTACTGAGTAAGGTTGTGCGTAATCTCTTAACATATCAAACTCTGTATCTTTATTTTTATCAAATAGTTCTTTAGACTTCTTTTCCATATAAGGTACTAGTTGCTGAACTGATCTTGGCAAAAAAGCCTTTGCAACTAACCCACGAAGCTCTTTGTGAAGTTGTCCTTCAAGGTTTAATAACGAAAACTCTTCTGATTTCCAAAAATTATCGTAAGTTGCATACTTGTCAGACCTTTTATATCCAACAAATGTTAGTGGAATGTCAGAGCTTTTTAAATCTTCCTCAAAACCCTCAATATGATTAAAAGTTGTTCCAAAAGTTTTAGTTGACTGAATTGATCTTACATCTTCATAACGTGTAAAAAAATATAAACCATTTATTTCATCCCAGAAGACAGACGTTTCTTCTCTGAACTCTCCCATAGTTTTATATGGATTCCTTATAAAATCAGCCTCTTCTGTTGGCAAGTGAAGCTCCGGAATACTCATAGATTCATTATATTCTTATAGTTTTTGACTTAAAAATAAATTTGTTCAATATATAAAAATTATATATGAAACTCCTTAATCAATTGTGTAAAATGTTTTAATAAAGAATTTCAATGTTCATAAGGTAACCATTGTGAAAAAACCTTTAGAAAAATTGAGGGTTTTATGTCAGTAATAAAAATTGAAAACTTAACAGTGCAATATCTTGGTGAAGAAAAAAATGCACTGGACGGTGTTTCACTTGAAATTGAAAAAGGCGAATTCGTTGCTTTACTAGGTGCTCACGGCGCAGGAAAAACAACCTTGTGTCTTTCACTAAATGGTATTGTTCCAAATATGATAAGTGCTGATATGTATGGGGCAATTGAGGTTTTAGGTGAGATTCCACCAAAAATACCTGTAAGGCAATTGGCAACGAAGGTTGGAAGTATTTTTGACAATCCAGAATTTCAAATGAGCCAACTTACAGTCTTTGAAGAAGTTGCATTGGGTCTTCAAAATTTAGGAGTTGAAAAATCAACAATTGAGAAAAATATATCAGAATCTTTGAAACTGGTTGGTCTGGAAGGTTTTGAAGACAGATCACCTTTTGAAATATCTGGAGGTCAACAGCAAAGACTCGCTATGGCTTCAGCGTTAGCAATGAAACCAGAAATTTTAATTCTTGATGAACCAACTTCTAATTTAGATCCTATAGGTAAAGAAGAAGTTTTTTCAGTTACAAGAAAGCTCAATCAAGAAGAGGGTATGACAGTAATTATTGCTGAACATGAAGTTGAAGTCATTGCAGAATTTGCCGATAAGTTAGTTCTCTTGGATGAGGGAAGAATTAATGAAATCGGAACACCACAAGAAATATTTCCTAAATTTGTTGATTATCAAGAAAATGTTGGAGTTAGGGTTCCTCAAGTTACAGAGCTAGCATCAAAAAAGCCTGAATTATTTGAATCAATACCAGTTACATTGGATGAAGCGGAAAGGGTGTATAAAGGGTGACAACTTTAAAGGTTTCGAACTTACAGCATACATATCCAAATGGTGTCGTAGCTGTTAACGGTGTCAATGTTGAAATTGAACAAGGAGAACAAATTTCAGTTGTAGGACAAAACGGGTCTGGTAAAACAACTTTAGTTAAACATTGGAATGGGTTACTTAAACCAACAGAAGGAAATGTTTACGTTGGAGAATTAGACACCATAGAACATTCTGTGAATGTACTAGCAAGAAAAGTTGGCTATGTTTTTCAAAATCCTAATCATCAAATTTTTGCTGCTTCTGTTAGAGACGAATTAGAGTTCGGACTTATCAACATTGGCCTTGATGAGGAAGAGATTAAAAAAAGGGTTGATTTAATCTCTGAAGAGTTTGGTCTTGTTGAATATTTAGAGACCAATCCTTATCGACTCGGTTTCTCTATAAGAAAATCAGTTGCTATGGCTTCAATTATTGCAATGGAACCTGACGTTATTGTTCTTGATGAACCCACAACGGGTCAAGATTACCTTGGAATAAAAGCAATACGGTTGGCAATTAAAAAACTTAAAGAGCAAGGAAAAACAGTTATTGTAGTTTCACATGATATGCCATTAGTTGCAGAGGATACAGATAGGGTTCTAGTTATGTGTGATACAGAATTAATTTTTGATGGAACACCATCAAAGCTATTTTCTGATCAATCGACATTACAAAAAACTAATCTATTACCGCCACAAATAACAAGCTTCACTCAAAAGATAGGTAAGGCAAAAACGAACGAAAGCTTACTTTCAGTTGAAGAAGCTATTAATGTACTGTAGTTACTACCTTTTTTAAAATTTAATTTTTTTCTAACGCATCTGCTCAAATTATTTTATAGAATTGAAATATCAATGTTCGTAAGGATAACCATTGTCAAAAAACCTAAAAAAATTGGTGGTGGAAAATTCCATCTCCAATTTCATCAATTTCGAGGGGGAGAGTAGATGAATGAACAAGCCACGCAGGGCGAAAAATTAAGTAGCTCCACAGGCGGTGGAGTTCCGTTAACGTACGTTATTGCATTAGTACCAGTTGCTTCTGTTTTAAACGTAATTGGTGGAACTGTAGCAGGAGCATTAAAGCTGCCTATTTTCTTGGATATGATTGGAACAGCAGTCGTTGCTATGACGATCGGTCCATGGTGGGGAGCGCTAGTTGGTGTTATTACTAACGTAACATCCGGTTTCTTAACCGGTCCGGTATCAATCCCATTTGCAGCATGTAATGTTGTTGGAGCATTGATATGGGGATATGGAACCAAATGGGGTTGGGCAAACGACAAGCTAAAATTCTTTGGATTGTCTGTTGCTTCTGCCGTAGGAGTTTCATTAATGGCAGCACCAATAGTTATATTTGTATTTGGAGGTGCAACAGGTCACGCATCAGACGTCCTTACTGCAGGTTTACTTGCAGCTGGAGGAGATATGTGGACTGCAGTATTTTCAAGTAACATAATTGTTTCATCAGCTGATAAAATTCTTTCGTCATTTTTGGCGTTAGCAATAATTGGAGCATTACCTACTAATTTGCAGGTAACTGGACCAATTATGAAAGCTGAAAATATGGGTAAAGCCGTATTAATAACAGCAGGTACTGTTGTAGGAGTTATTCTTACAGTCGTATCTATGAATTTATAGGAGGTAGATAATATGAGAGAAGTTTCATCTAAAGATGGTCTTGGCGCTGGTATTGTCGGCCTTGGTGTAATGTATATGGTTTATCCATATGCAGCATCAGAGTTAGCTCCGGATGCTTCATTCGGAACACTAGCAGGAATGTGTTTAGTAGCTGGTTTTCTCACAGTATTGTGTGGATTAGCAGTTATTAGATTCAAAGACTAAAAAAAATTAAGTGGGTAAAGTTCAAGAAGTTAAACATTTACCTATAAAACTTGGAGAAGTCGCCCGGTATGTAATAGTACCGGGCGATCCAAATAGAGTTGAAATAATTGCTTCAATGTTCGACAGTTACAAACTTCAGGGCAGTAATAGAGAATTCAATGCTGCAAGGGGTACTTATAAAGATGTTGACGTTTCAGTAGTTTCAACAGGAATAGGATGTCCTTCAACAGCAATTGCTGTCGAAGAATTAGCACATATTGGTGCTGAAGTTTTTATAAGAATTGGTACTTCAGGATATGTTGAAAAATCCGTTAAAAAAGGTGATATCTTTATAGCAACTGGAGCAGTAAGGGATGACGGTACCTCAAAACAATACATTCCAATAGAGTTCCCAGCAGTAGCTGACTTTGAGCTTGTAACAAATTTAATCAAATCATCTAAAGATTTAGGGGTTGATGCAAAAGTTGGAATTTGTCAATCAAAAGATTCTTTCTTTGGAGAAGTAGAACCAGAAAGAATGCCAGTCTCCTCTTATCTTGACTACAAATGGCAAGCTTGGCAAAAAGGTGGAGTTGGTGCATCTGAAATGGAAGCAGCAACTTTATTTACAATAGCTCAAATAAAGAAATTAAAAGCTAGTGCAGTGTTAGCTGTAGAGGTTTCAGATGAAGAAACTGTTAAAAAGATGACAAAAATAGTTTTAGAATGTATAAATAATATGGAAAAGGATATAACCAATGAGTAATAAAGAAAAAGGTGGACTTTTAAAAAGCGAAGTTCAATACCACATACAGATGAAAGAAGGCGATGTTGCTGATTTTGTCATATTACCTGGTGACCCCGGAAGAGTAGAAACTATTGCTAACCATTTTGATACAGCAGAAGTTGTTGCTCACAATAGAGAATATAAAACTATGACTGGAAAATATAAAGGAAGATCTGTTTCTGTAACTTCAACAGGAATAGGATGCCCCTCAACAGCAATTGCTGTTGAAGAATTAGCTAATATAGGAGCTAAAACTTTTGTAAGAATGGGAACATCTGGGGCAATGCAAGAGTTTACAAGAGTAGGAGATAAGGTTATAGCTACAGGAGCAGTTAGATATGAAGGTACCTCAGTGCAGTATATGCCAATCGAGTTTCCAGCAGTTGCTTCTCATGACATGGTTACAGCTTTAGTGAATTCTGCTTCTGATGCAAAACTCAAATACCACACAGGTATTGTTCAATCTAAGGATTCTTTTTATGGACAACATAGCCCTGAAGACATGCCAATAGCATCTGAATTATTACAAAAATGGGATGCTTGGATAAAAGGTGGAGTTCTTTGTTCAGAAATGGAAGCAGCTACTTTATTTGTAGTTGGTTCATATAGGAAACTTCGAACAGGAGCTGTCCTGCTCGTTGCTGGCGATCAAGCAAGAGGCGAATCTTTAACAACAGATGAATATCAGCAAAATATGACAGAGTCAATTAATATGATTTTAGAATCAAGTTTAGAAATCAAAGAGGGTTCATAATGGCTAGAGTACCTGTCGGAGCTTATGTACCTGGTGATTCATTCTTCCACAGAGCTCACCCATTTGTTAAGTTTTACTGGGTAGGCTCTTTTGTTGTTTTTTGCTTCTTTAATAAAAATCCCTATGTAAATTACTCACTTACATTAATAGGATTAGTATTCGTTGTTCTTACTAAAACTTTTCCAAGTTATGTAAGAGCAATGGTAATATTCTTCCCAGCTGCTTTTGCGATGATATTTCTTCAATCAATTGTTCCCCCTGCAGTTTTTGATGATCCAACATTTTTAGCTGAGGTAGGTCCTTTTTCCTTATATACAGAATCGATACTTTATGGAATGTTGTTTAGCAGTCGTATTTTATGTATATGTACTTGGTCAATACTTATGCTCATGACTTTACATCCAGGAGAACTTTCATCAGCACTTCAAAGAGCAAAAGTGCCTTACACAGTTAATTTTATGATTACAACTACTCTTCAATTGATTCCTATTATACAAAGAGAGTTTGGAATCATTTTATCAGCTCAAAAATCAAGAGCTATGCAAGCACAAGGATTCAAAGCATTATTGCCTTCCATTATTCCTGTTTTTGCTGGAGCAATTGATAGAGTTTCTCAATTATCAATGAGTCTCGAGACAAGAGCTTTTGGTGCAAATAAAGAAAGAACTTTATTAAGGTATAAAAAATTTACAATAAAAGAAACTACCCTTTCTCTCCTTGCCCTGCTACCAATAATTTTAGTTATCTATGGAAGAATCAGTTTAAATTCTTTTGTCCCTCTTGATGGATTTTCTTTAACCCCCTTTGCAGGTTCATTCATAGTTATATTTTGTGGATCTGCATTCCTTTCTATAATATTTGGTGCAACTTTTGCAATAAGGTTACTTGGTAAAAAGTAGTTTTTAATTGGTTCAAACAAGTTCAGAATTTATAAAAAATAATTTTGTGTTTAACTACACCATGTTTATTTTTGATAGCATAGGTTTTGGTTCTGCTTTTGCCTTACTAATACCATTAAGCTACACACCTGATATTGCTTTTGAGATATCTAAGGCTTGGTACGCTGCTCCCTCTGTAATAATAATATTTTATTTTTTAAACATTCTAGGTCAGTTCATCTCATCTTCTAACAGAGGAAAAGAAGAAGATTCAAAACAAGATGTGATTAAGTGGGGTATTGCTGAGAGAGTGGGATTTATTTTGATATATCTTAGTTTAAAATATTTTCTGGATTCAGAATTTATTCTTCCTATATTTTTGTTAACCTATGCAGTTTTTGTTTATAGTGCAGGAGCTATTCTCCCAGCTTATTTTGACTTAGTTTCTAGAGTTCTTTACAAGCATAGGGCAATTTTTTTTGCTGCTAACCTCACCACAGGCTCTTTAGCTGGATTTTTAGTCTCCAGATATGTTGATATTCAAATACAAAACAACGGTTTAATTGAGGGATTCTCTAGAGGTTTGCTAGTTGTAATAATCATTACAACTCTTTCATTAATTCCCCTCTTAATGATTAGAGAACCTAAAAAGATTAAGAATAAAAAAAGAAAACTAACAATTAGGTTAATAAATAAAAAACTTAATAATTGGTATCTAATTTTTAAAAATAGTAATGACGTAAAAGCAATATCTACATCGAATATAGTAAGTGCTGTTCCAGAGTCTATTACGCCTTTTTTTACTATTTGGTTGATAAATTTTTACTCAGTAAATGCAGACAGTATTGGAATATGGATTACTTTACTTTTAATTAGTCAGAGCTTCGGCAGTTTCATAGTTCCAATAATTGCAACAAAATCAGGATTTAAAATTACATATATGCTCGGTTTATTTTTTCATTTTATAGCCAGTGTATTGTTTATATCTGACCCATTATTTTTTCAATATTTAATATTTATTTGTGCTGGGTTAGGGTCTGGAACGTTTGTTACATCTCAAAGTAATATCTCTGTAGAAATTGGTTCAGTAGGTGATGCAGGAAACACAAATGCACTTCTAACAGCTTTTAGATTACCGGGTTTAATAACTGGTCCATTTCTTTTTGCATATTTTGTAAATATAGAGAATATAAATATATTTTTGTCTATTTCACTTATATCTTCCATTGCTGGAATTTTAATAATGCAATTAAGAATGAAAAATAAAATTTTACCCCAAGTTAGATTTTGGAGTAAAGATTCTTAATATCTTCCTTTATAAATAAAGCCTAAACCAGCAAATAAAACAATAATTGAAAGATACAAAGCAACACCAAATATTACACAAATAGCTGAGACAGCTAAAAGCATAAAACCTGTTCTTTGGTTACTGTTAAAAGAAGGTAGGTAATAAAAAATTTTGTTTAATACATGATTTTTATTTTTTAGTCTTTTGTCATCTATCCAAAAGACTATAAAAATCACAATGAAAGTTATTAATAAAATCATTTGTTCTCTAAAAGGTAAAACTACCATTATTTAGAGTATGAAGATTGTGTGCCAGGTTTAGTTACAGAGTCGGATGCTCGTTCTATACCTAATTTGATGGAATCTTCTGCTGTAAAACCAGATGCTAATGCATAAGAAAAAGCACCAACAAAAGCATCTCCAGCTCCAGTAGTATCAATTGCAGAAACTTTTGGTGCGTTAATTTTTTTTACAACATCGTTTTCTATATATGCAGCACCTTTTTCCCCTAAGGTAACAATTAAATTCGATTTAATTGTTTTAGAATAATTGATTAAATTATCATCTTCAAATGCACTTAATCCAGAAATAGTTTCAAACTCTACTTCATTAGGTATAAACCAATCAGTAGCATCTAAGAGATTATCCGAAGGAATTTTTGCTGGCGCAGGATTTAAAATTGTTGTAATGTTATTGGATTTTGAATATTGAAAAACTTTTTCAGTAACTTCAAGTGGTATTTCAAACTGTCCAATTACAGCCTTTAAATCACCTATTTTTTTTACAGCCTTTACTGCATCATCACCATTAATTAAGTCATTAGCACCAGATACTACAATAATTCTGTTTTGTCCTGAGCTATCAACCCATATAGGAGCTACTCCACTTGACCCAGGCACTCTTTGAATGAAGTCAACATTAACACCGCTTTTCCTAAAATTATCTATAGTCATGTCTGCATATACATCGTCGCCCAAGCAGGTTATCATATATGTTTCAGCACCCATAAGCCCTGACATAACGGCTTGATTTGCTCCTTTCCCCCCAAAACCCATTCTGTATTCATTTCCAAAGACAGTCTCACCATCAGATGGAGTAGTATCGACATAAGCAATTTGATCAATATTAGAGCTGCCTACCACACAAATTTTTGAAGCCATGCAAGAATTATAAAAATATTTTATTGTTTTATCTACTATGATTTGATTTATGAGTGTTAATTGGGAATCTAAAGTTTTGAGCTCAGTAGGGAATGTTATTGAAAATGCTCAACACTTATCTATAAGTAAGGAACATATAGAAACGGTTGCTGACTGGCTGGCGTATGAAGAGTTTGGGCTCCCTAAAAACAACAAAACGAATAAAAATCCAGATAATTTTATCCGAACAACCATGCTTATTAACACATTAAATTTTGCTTTTACCGATTTCGATACTTCGATTAAATATGAAATTGAACGAAACGGTCAGAGGCTTTCAGATAGTGAAGCTATGTTTGCTCAAGTTCATGAAGCTATAGATTCCGGAATTAATTTACTTAATGGTGAAGTATTAGAAAAAATAACAATTGAAGAACTTGAAAAAATTTTCAAAGGAAATATTGAAATGCCTATGTTACAAGAGCGTGTAGATATATTAAACGAAGTAGGTACAAAACTTGTAGATAACTATGAAGGAGATTGGTTGAAATTTATAAATCAGGGTCCAAGAAAACTTTATTCTGATGGTGAAGGCTTGATTGAAAGGTTGGTTTTAGAATTTCCAAGATTTAATGATTCGTCACTTTATTTAGAAAAAGAAGTAAATTTTTATAAATTAGCACAATTAGCATTTTGGGGTATTCATGGTGAACTTGCTCACACAGGTTATTTTGAAATTGAAGACATGGAGTCTATGACAGCTTTTGCAGACTACATAGTACCTGTTGCTCTCATTGTTATGAAAATAACTAAATATTCAGAGAATTTGGAAGAAAAAATTATGAATGGAAAAATGATAGAAAGAAATTCAACTGAAGAAATTGAGATTCGTTCTGCTTCTATATATGCAACGGCAAAGCTTACCGAGAGTGTTAATAGAAGAAGGAAAAACGCAGGAAATATAATTATACCGCAGCTTGATTACCGACTTTGGAAGCATTATCACGCCACACACTATCCACACCACTTGACATACACAACAATGTATTGAATTGTTTAGGCATAATTTATGACAAAAAGAAAATTCTTTATAGATACTGATACTGCCTCTGACGATGCAGTTGCATTACTTATGGCTTTGGAGTCTCCTGAAATAGAAGTATTAGGCGTAAGTATTGTCTCAGGAAATATGCCTGTAGAGCAAGGAAGTATTAATGCTCTATACACTATTGAGCTATGTAAAAAAGAAACACCGGTATATGTAGGCTATGACAAACCAATGGTAAAAAAAAGAGAACATGCAGATTGGTTCCACGGTCCTGATGGAATGGGGAATATGAACTATCCTGAACCAAAATCTACAAAAAATACGTCTGACTACAAAGAAGCATTAAATACATTGATTAACCAATATCCCAATGAAATTACAGTAGTTACTCTGGGCCCCTTAACAAATTTAGGACAATTTATATTGGAGTACCCTGAGTCGTATCAAAAAATTAAAGAAATATATATTATGGGAGGCGCATCAAATACAGTTGGAAATGTCACCCCAGCTGCTGAATACAATATTTGGTGTGACCCAGAAGCGGCAGACATTGTTTTTCAATCAGGGCATCCAGATATAACTATGGTTGGTTGGGAGCTGTGTAGAGGTGGAGCAAACTTAACAGAGAGTGAGATGGATTTTGTATATAGTTTTGAGACAGCCAAAGGAGATTTTGCAATTGATTGCAACAAGCATGCTCTAGATTCTAGCCAAAATTGGCTGGGCGATCCAGGCTTAGGTTTACCTGACCCGGTCGCAATGGCAGTTGCTTTAAATAAAAAGGTAGTACTTAAAGCAGGCAAGCATAATGTAAAAATCGTATTAGATGGGCCAGCACGAGGAATGACTATAGTTGATAAACTAAATGTAGGCGAAAGTGAACCTCATATAGATGAAAACTGGTCACACACTACTAAAAATATTAATGTTATTTGGGAAATCGATAATCAGGAGTGGAAAGAAACTTTATATAAAACTTTAAAAAACTAGTCTTCTTTCCAGGTGTTTTCTAAATATCCTTTTCTTCCACTTGCTTGAGCATACATTTGATAACGCATACTTTGTTTTTTATAGAAATCTTGATGATATTCTTCAGCAATATAAAATACTGGTGCATCAGAAATTGCTGTGACAATTGGTTTATTAAATTTTCCAGAACTTCCTAATTCAACTTTTGATTTTTCAGCTAGTTTTTTTTGGCTTTCTCCAACCGTAAATATTTCTGTTCTATACTGAGTTCCAACATCAGCAAATTGATAATTTAATGCTGTTGGATCAATATTTCTCCAAAAAACTTCTAATAGTTCTTCATAGCTGACTATTTCAGGATCATAAAGTATTTCTACAACTTCTGCGTGACCTGTAGTGCCAGTAGTTACTTCTTCATATGTTGGATTTTCTACACTTCCTCCCATATATCCCGATGTTGCTTCAATTACACCATCCAAATCTTCAAAAGGGGGTTCCATACACCAAAAGCAGCCTCCTGCAAAGTAAGCTTTTTCATAACTTTCACTCATATTTGTCTCCACTGTAGATACAGAACATGATATTAATATTAATAACAAGGAGATTTTTAAATAACTCATAAAAGAATGTTATTGCTTAAATATCTAAAACCTAAATTAAAAAATAGTTTTAAAAATTTAAGTTAGATATATAATTAAATTAATCCTTCGACCTATAAGGCGGAGAGAGGAATATGAAAATAACAGTACCTAAAATATTAGATTTAAAATCTGAACGTCAGATAACAATGATGACAGCTTATGACTTTCCTACATCAAAAGCTGTTTCAGAAGCAGAGATTGACATAATACTTGTAGGTGATTCATTAGCCCAGGTTGTTTTAGGCCACGATGATACGCTTTCTGTAACTATGGATGAAATGTTGCATCATGTTAAAGCTGTTACTCGCGCAAATCCAAACTGTCTAGTTGTAGCAGATATGCCATATATGAGCTATCACAATACAAAAGAAGAAGCTGTTAAAAACGCCGCAAGGTTTATTCAAGAAGGCAAGGCAGACGCAGTCAAGCTTGAGGGAGGCTTTAAAAGAAAAGACATTATAGAGGCAATAATAAATGCAGAAATACCAGTAATGGGACATCTAGGCTTAACTCCCCAATCTAAAAATATGATGGGTGGTTATAAAGTTCAAGGTAAAACACTTGAGTTAGCAACAGAACTGCTTGAGGAGGCTGTAATACTTGAATCACTAGGATGTTTTTCAATGGTTCTCGAGGGAGTACCTTCAATTGTTGCAGAAGTACTTACAGAAAAAGTATCTATACCAACAATAGGTATCGGTGCTGGTGTTAATGTTGATGGACAGGTTTTAGTATTCCACGATCTTATAGGAATGAAGTCCGGAGAATATATTGACGCTAAGTTTGTAAAAAGATATGCAAACCAACACGAACAAGTTGTAGAAGCTTTAGAAAATTTTAAAAAGGAAGTAGAAAATAAAGTATTTCCAACCAAACACCATTCATATGAAGCGGGAAAAATTACTGAAAATGATGTTAAAGAGTGGAAAAAAGAAATTAAAAAAATTCTGTCATAGTACATATCTAGTATTAAATTAATAGTTACCTGCTTCGAAAGAAGCCACGTACAAGTGTCCATAGGAGAAAAATGAATAAATATGACTTAGTCTCAATAGTGAGACCAACAGCAGACGAAACAGTCGTCGAATCAATACACAAATCCATAGCTGATGTTATTTCAAATGGTGGAGGAAGTGTTTTAGAACAAGGTGTATGGCAAAAAAGAAAACTTGCCTACGAAATTGATACTTTCAAAGAGGGTATATACACAATAACCAGTTTTGAGGGACCTTCAGAGGTTCCAGCAGAGCTTGATAGAGTGCTAAAAATATCTGATGATGTCATTAGACACAAAGTCCTAAAGATGGAAAGCTAGAGGTAGATAAAAATGGTAGATAATACAGTAACTATAGTTGGAAACTTAACTGCTGATCCCGAAATCAGGGTAACTGATGGCGGAGCAACACTTGCAGAAATAAGAATTGCCCAAAATAAAAATAAAAGAAATTCTGACGGTTCTTGGGAGCCTGGAGATCCAATGTTTTTTCAAGGAACAGTTTGGAACGATATGGCAGAAAATGCAGCAGCTTCATTACAAAAAGGAATGAGAGTAATCGTAGTTGGAAAATTGAATTACAGGTCATGGGAAACACAAGATGGTCAAAATAGGTCAGTTGTAGATATATCAATTGATGAAATAGCTCCAAGTTTACGATGGGCTAAAGCAAGCGTTGAAAGAGCTTCTGGTGGAATGTCATCAAGCCAAGAACCCGTTGCTAGAGAAAATTACGAAGAAGACGAAGCACCGTTTTAAGGAGATTCATTATGGCAAATACAAAAAGAAACACTGGTAGAAGATCTTCAAAATATGAAGCACCTAAACCAAGAAGAATTACAAAAAAACAGATAGAAAATGCAACTTATAAAGATGTAAAACTATTAGAAAAGTTTATATCTGATAGAGGAAAAATAAGATCAAGCTTAATAACTGGTATTACAAAACAAGAGCAAGCAAAGGTTGCGAGGTTAATTAAAGTAGCAAGAGAATTAGCACTTTTGCCATATGTAACTACAAGCTCATACAAGCAAAGTTACAATCGAAGATGAAATTAATCCTAAATTCAGATATTAAATCATTAGGAAGAAAAGGTGATGTTGTGGATGTTGCAAAAGGCTATGCAAGAAATTATCTCTTACCTAAAAAATTAGCAATAGTTGCTACAACAAACAATTTAGAGTTTGCCCAAAAGCTCCAAGAAAAAAGACAACAGCAGGCTCAAGTAAATAGTGAGCTTGCAGAATCTATAATCACAGCTCTTGCTGATGCACATATAGTAATTTCTCAAACTACTACAGATGAGGGAACACTCTATGCTGCCATTAGTAATTTACAAATTGTAGAAGCAGTTGAAACATTTTCTGGGTTTAAGCTTGAAGAAGAACAAATAAGTGTTGAAAATCAAGTTAAAGAAATAGGATTACACACAATAAAAGTGGTTTTAGGGCCTGATACAAATTTTGACATTACCTTAGAAGTAGTTCCAGAAACAAAATAATGGTTGGTCCTGAGGCACTTTCATCTAGAGACAACCAGTCTTTAGGTAAAGTTCCTCCACACAGTCTAGAAGCAGAAGAAGCACTTTTAGGAAGTGCATTACTTTCAAGAGATGCTGTTACTAGATTAATGGAAGAAGTTAAACCAGCAGATTTCTATAGTCCTTCAAACCAAAGTGTTTATGAAGCTATGAAGGGATTGTTCGATACAGGAAATCCGATTGATACAGTAACCGTTTCAGAATTAATTTTCAAAGATACAAAAAATTCATCAGTTAATGCATCCTACATTGCAAGACTTGTAGAAAATGTTCCAAGTTCTGCAAATTTTGAAAGATACATAGAAATAGTTTTAGAACACTCACATAGGAGAAAGCTACTCAAGGCAAGTGGAAGAATTGAATTATTAGCTATGGCTATGGATAAAGAAATACATAG
>PYIJ01483933.1_pt1 | contig 15132 bp, 40 predicted proteins | sample 3578051 | NCBI WGS metagenome assembly PYIJ01 (sample SAMN08408021, study PRJNA431606) | Marine metagenome isolate SA_KN192-05_S13_5m, whole genome shotgun... | biome: marine; feature: oceanic pelagic zone; material: water; isolation source: surface water sample, 0.2-0.8 um fraction ... | reverse complement strand
TCTCTTGAAAAGGTATTCTGTTCAATCTACCATAACTGATGTCTCCACCATTTGTGGTCCACCCATACCATAAGGTGTATAGCAGAACTGCCGAAGCGGCTCCCCACATGATCTTCCAGTTTACTTTTTCGTTATTTGATGCGATCCAAGTACCAAGAGTCTGTACTGAATCGTTTGCTATAACGGCATAGCCGGCAAATAAAAAGCCAACTGCCATCCATAGAGTGACTGCATCCATTTTTTATCTCCTTTCAGTGTCCGCTTTTACCACGTAACACCAGTAAAGTGAGAGCAGGCTCGATCGCCTTGCCTGCCCGGTATTATTATTAATACACTCTTATTTACAATAAGTCAAGAAAAGTTTTGTTACAGTTTGATTACAATGTGGATTATTTTTTATACCTTAGGTTGTCCTTGGCAATCTTATACCAGTATGCTCCGCTTTCTCTTAAGCAATCGTTGGCTTTACGCAACTGTTCAAGTTTGCGTATGATTTTGTAATTGGCACTTTTACTAAATTCTCTATTGCCAACATATTTGTCCAAAGTTTCTATTACTGCATCTATATCAGGACAAGTTATTTCAGGAACCTTAGGGGCTTTCTTCTTCCAACGTTGCCATTGGGACAACTTCCTGCGCCTGGGTTTGTTGAAGAACATACAATTATTTAGATAGTCTCTTACCTGAGCAAACGTATACTTTAATACTTTTATTTTTAGCAAAACAGCCATGCAAAAAAAGTACAGTGATCCTGCTCTATTTAGGAGGAGAATTTTATGCTACTTTTATAAATACCAATGTCGACGCAAAGACTTTCTCAAGTTTTTCCGATGACACACACATAGACACTGGGATAGACCGGGAAGTTGAGAGCACTTCTAAAATAGCAAATGACGATGCCCAAAGCGGCATTGACGGTAGCAAAGACTACTGACGCCAGGAAAAGACCTGGGGTATTGCTTTCCTTAAGCACACATGATATAGGAGATATAAATGACACACTTAATAAGTGGTCTCATGTCATGGGTGACAAGCGGGCCTGAAGATAGGCGCCGTACGGATCTAGAGACATGGGCCAAAACAGAATATAAGAATGATTGGCAGTATGCTTATCATTTTATGTTAAACAACCCAGGCAAAGTACCATCGATCCACAAGGGTCAATTCACGAAACTTGCCAAAAACGATAATAAAGAACCAGTTAAAGGAGCGGCCTAAATGGGTAGTTTCATTACTTGGATCAAGAATTTGTTCACTGCAACTGATTGGGAAGAGGATTATCTCTCTCGGTCTGTTGACCATTATGACCTTGAGCGCCGTCAACGAGCCATCTCAAACGGCACGGTCAAGGTTGGGCCATATGGAAAACAACAAAGGTTTTATTATTAGGAAAGGATTAAACGATGTTACTTTTATTGAAGATAAAAAACTGGTGTGAGATTATAGGCTATTCTAGAGCCGCATCTCAATTAGCATCACAAGGATTACATAAAGAGGCAAAGGAACTATTGATTGAAAGATCAAAACTAATGGCAAAAAAGACTCAGGCAATTCATAGACTAGACAAGATGAAAACCTTTAAGAGAAAATACGATCCTGCTGATCATTACATGAGAGGTAAGGAAGTAGCAACTTGGAAGGGCAAAGCGGCATGAAGAGTCTTTTACACGCGATTATTCCATTAACCATAATGATGTCAATTTTAGTAGGTGTTGTATTACTGAATGCGATGCATTACATCTATTAGAAAGAAAAATTATGTGGCCTTACACTCAAGACGAAATAGATTGGATTTCTGGTAGAAAAAAATAAAGTATAGGGCAGTGAAAGAACTGCCCTATTTTTTTGATTAAATTACTTTGCTTCAATTGGTGCAGGTTGTCCTGTGTACCACCAATAACCGATAGCGATAATAGCCACTGCTATTGCTATCCATACTTTTTTACTTTTTATAAGTTTTTTCATAGGATGTCTCCTTTTTTATTATCCAACGTGAGTTGGTGTGTTATTTAAAGTACCTTTTTCTATAGTAAACTGACCATAAATGGTTCTAGATACCGGAAATAAGCCTTATTTCTACTGTCATTACTAAATACTTTTACACAGATACACACAGGAGGAAACTAAAATGAATAAAACATTCAAAGAAGGTATCGAAAAAGGTGCAGAACAACTTGCACAATCCGTAAGAGAAACTTTACCAAAAGTACAATTTAATAAAAATGGTTATGAAATTAGAACACAGGTTCTAGACATGGCTAAACAATTCACCGAGTTTGAGTATTCATCAAAGTGGATGGGTTGGGAACAAACTGTTTCAAGAGATAAGGAAACAGGACATATCGTTAATAAAATTGATATGCCAAATGTTCCAGGCGTAAATCAAGTCCTAGAGACTGCGGAGGCGTTTTACAAATTTATAAACGCAAAATAAAATGTAGAAAGTATATAGAAAATGATATGCCTGCATAGCAGATAACACAAAAATTTATCGGCCCCTAGTACCATTAATTTGTTGCTAGGGGCAAAACATTTATAACTAATAGTATGATATGTGAAGTTATAGATGATTTTTTACCCAAAAGTTTCCAAGACGAAATAGAACAAGTTCTTACCAGACACGACTTTCCTTGGTACTACCAACCAAACATTAATTCGGCTGAATCCCAAGAACAAATACATGGGTTCACTCATCAATTTTATCATCAAGAAAACGGTGTGCAAAGTTCTTTCTTTGGACTAGTGCAAACACTTCTACATTTTGTACCACAGGCTTACATGAGCAAAGGTTATTATAGATTAAAGGCCAACATGACTGTACCTGTGCAAGGTTGGAACAAAGATAGCAAACAAGACCCACACGTTGATATGCCAATAGACCATTTGGTATGTTTGTATTATGTCAACGACAGTGACGGAGACACTCATTTGTATGCAGAAAATTTTGATGAAGTTGGTGAACCTAAAGAATTTAAATTAGTAGAAAGAGTAACACCTAAAAAGGGTAGGGCAGTTATATTTGATGGCTTAACGTACCACAGCAGTAATTGTCCAATAGAAAACAAGAATAGAATTATATTGAATGCGGATCTAATAATATGATGTACATAAGAAATCCAAACCCAGATAGAACTTGGGAAGCCTATTTAGAAAATGCTTTATCAACAGAAGCATTACAATACGTTGAACAATATGTAAAAGATAATCCTACACAATCAGCAGGAACAGAAAAACACGGAGATGATCAAGGCATACGTAAGTCAGACATCACTTGGATAAACATCAACGAAGACGCACAAAAGAATTTATATGGCGAAGTACATCAACTGGTCGAAAGAGTTAATCAAGGCAAGTATAACTTTCAAATCAGTAGCATAGAACCTATTCAATATAGTGAGTACACTGACGGAGGACATTATACATGGCACACTGATGCTACTCTAAAAGGTGAACAAAATGATACACGTAAGATTTCGTTTAGCATTTTGTTAAATGATGACTTCGAGGGTGGTGAATTAGAATTATATAAGTTTGGTGATAAGCCAGACACTATGAAGATGAAAAAGAATAGCATCTTATTCTTTCCGTCATTCATACTACACAGAGTAACACCTGTTACTTCTGGTACGAGAAAAGCACTAGTGGGGTGGGTCCATGGACCTAATTTTGTATAATGAAAATAATAGATAACTTCTTACCTAAAAAGTTTCAAGATGAAATAGAGATAATGATGACTGCCAATAGTTTTCCTTGGTACTATCGTCCTAGAGAAAGCAGTGGTAGACCTAAACTAAATGATCCTATGTATCATTACACGCATGACTTTGTACATACTTTCTATGATGATGAGCAAGGTCCTATGAGCAACTACTATACTTTCCTACAACCTATAAAGTATTTTGCAGAAGAAAAAGGATATCCTAACAATGGCTTTCACAGGCTAAAGGCAAATTTAAATCTACAGGATCCTGACTTTAAGGAAGGACAATGCTTTGAACCACACGTTGATATGCCTAGTCCACACACTGTTTGCATATATTATGTTAATGACAGTGATGGTTATACATACATCTTTGATAAGATGTTTGATAAAAGCAATCCAGATCAAACTAAATTTGGAGAATATAAAACTGTGAAGCCTGTAAAAGGTAGAGCAGTATTCTTCAATGGATTGTACTACCATGCAGGTAGCAGTCCTATTAAAGATCAATCAAGAATAATTATAAACGCAGATTTAGTTAATTAGTTTCAAACATATAACAAGCACCAATTGTTACACGCCAATAAGTTTTAGTAGGCGATTCAGCATTGTGCCAAATCTTACTAGGAAAGATGACTGCTCTATTTTGTTTAAAGTCTACAGTCTTTACTTTTGTTTTACCCTTATCAGAATAAAAACTTGTACCTCCGTCACTATCATTTAGGAAAACAACAATAGTCCAAACACTGTCTTGGTCTCCATGTATGTCAGCATGGGGGTACATCTTATAACCATCGCCTGCAAAGGTTCCATTAAACCTTAATCTCTTTAATCCATTCTGTTGTATGTTAGGAAAGATATTTGCTAACTGCATTTGACAGGCTCTATCTATTAAAGGAATAACTACCTGTGGATCGTTATCTAATTCTTGTTCTTCGTATATGTTATTAGTCATAAAACGTTCTACAGGATTGCCTTCGCTTTCACTAACAACTTCATGAAAACTCCACTGCAAAAAAGGAATCTTATCATTAAGAATCTTAAGTGTTAAAGGATCAAACCAATCATCTACAACTTTAATATTGTCCATAGTCTCTGTGATTTTCGTTTATCTGTTTTTCTGTGTCCTTGTCCATGTATCTATCACTAACAACACTGACTATCAAAAAGAAGACACCCAGTCCTACGATTAACATAAAACCGGGATCTCCTGTAGATATCATGTGCCAAAGTACTGACACGCCATCCATTTGTGAATAGTCTACTTCAGCCATGCTACCTTTTCGCCTGCTTTCAACCTACGTTCTTGTTCTGCAACAGAACCGGGGTATCTCCAGGCCCATACAGCCACAAGGGCCATAAAGCCTCCACTCCACATCAATGCTTTAATATTTTCTGTTGTGAACCATAAGAAAGCAAGTGAGGAAGACATAACTGCAATCATTAAATATTTTCCTTTGGTTGGGAACACTTTCTTCTGTACCCAGTTTGTTAAAAACGGACCAAAGTATTTGTGGTTGTATAACCAGTCGTGCATTCTCTTAGAACTTTTAGCAAAACAATATGCCGCAAATACCAAGAAGATAGAGAAAGGAATGCCTGGCACAATAACTCCAATGTATGCCATGCCTAATGATAAAAAGCCTAACCCCATCCATATATATTTTTTAATATTCATCTAATACCTTTTCTAAAGCGTCTCTTAAGTCGTGCATCATTGCATTAGTATGGAATGGTGTCGGAGCAAATCTTAGACGCTCTGTGCCAACATCGACTGTTGGATAGTTTATTGCTTGACAGTATATTCCATATTCGTTAATAAGTGTATCACTAATTTGTTTACACTTTTTAGCGTCACCAATGTGTACCGGAACTATGTGAGTTTCGTTTTCTATCATTGGAATATTTTTATTCTTAAAAAGAGTCTTTAGTCTCTTTGCTCTTTCTTGATGTTGTTGTCTTAATTCATTATGGTCAGACACATACTTCACACTTGCTAGAGCACCTGCACAAATCACAGGACTCATAGATGTAGTAAAGATAAAGCCAGAGGCAATAGAACGTATTGCATCTAAGATAACAGACTTACCAACGATGTATCCGCCCTGTGTGCCAAAGGCTTTACCTAGTGTACCATTTAGGATGTCTATTCTGTTTTGAACATCTAACTTCTGAGTGAAACCGCCACCTTTATTCCCATATAAGCCAACGGCATGAACCTCATCAATATATGTAATGGCACCATACTTCTCCGCTAGGTCACAAATTTCAGGAATCTTACTTACGAACCCATCCATGCTATACACGGACTCAAAGACAATGCAAGGAGTGCCTTTGACAGTCTTAAGTAAAGTCTCTAATTGCTCAAGATCGTTGTGCTTGAAAATGTGTTTCTCAGCACCACTGTGTCTTATACCTTGTATCAAAGAAGCATGATTCTTGCTATCACTTAAAAACACAATGTCGGGAACGATACGTTTTAAAGCAATCAGTGTCCATTCATTTGCAACGTAGGCAGAACTATAAAGAAGAGCGGACTCGGTGCTATGCAACCTTGCCAACTCGCCTTCAAGTGCTACGTGATAGTGACTCGTACCGCCTATGTTCCTAGTTCCACCCGAACCTGCACCTGTTTGATCTAGTGCGGTATGCATGGCATCGAGAACAATTTTAGACTGTCCCATTCCTAGGTAATCGTTTGAACACCAATTGACTATATTTTTTATAGCATACTTGCCATACCATATAGCATTTGGATACTCACCTCTCTCACGAAGAATGTCATTGAACACACGGTATTTGCCGCTCTCTTTTAGGTCAGAGATTAATTGTTCAAATGGAGTCGTGTCTATCATAACTCTATTTATATGCGTATATTATTACGACTTTAGAAAAGAACTCTGGTTAACTGCCGGACCAAATTCACTACCATTCAATATATGACAAATCTTATTTGCTTCTGTGAAAGCAACTACCACTGATACTGTGCCTTTGTCAGGATTCATATATACTGCCCCAGGTTGTTGTATCACTTGTCCTGATGGTAATACGAGTTGAAAGATCCCTGTGATGAATGGTTCTTCGTTAAATTTTTCCATTACATCAAGTGACTTATCTGCCGCATCACACTGAATCATAATAGGAAGATATTGCTTAGGCGCATCTTCTGGTGCTGGTATGATTGGTTTGTCGTCTGTGGGTGCATCTACATTTGGCGAAGCAAACACAGAGAACGATAACATCATACCAAGGATTATTGTAATTAAGTATTTCATTTTTTTCTCCTTAAAAGTAATTGTCCATTACTTCTGTGCCAGCAACTTCTATCCCTTTTAACCATTGTTGCTTGCCTTCGTGGTTAAAGAACAAATGTTCTTTTGGATCATCTATTAGCATCCAATTACCTGTATGACATTCCATAGCAAGTTGTCTTGGGTGCCAAGTACTACAACCGCAGAACATTCTAAAATGTTTAGGTCTGTTCCCGGTTAGAATCTTTTCAAGCATGAGTTCGTCTGAACTAACTGCTAGTCCGTGCCCTACATTGGCAGAAGACGTAGAGTTCCAATTATTATCGTGCAGTAAAATAATACTTTGGTCGTTTACAGGACCCCCTTTATACAAATGCTCAGGCATTGGCATTCCGGGCTCGCCACTCTTAAGTTTGTAAACATCGCTGACCTTAAGTTTGCTTGGCTTGTTTAAAACTAAACCTAAAACTAAATCTTCTTTTTGTTGGTAAATGTAAACTACTGCTTTGGAGAAAATTTCGTCACTATCTAAACTTGGGGCCGCGACAAGCATTTTTCCAGAATAGGCTTGTGCTGTCATTAACTATAATCCGGTAAAGGACCTCCATACTTCTTGCCCTTTATTTTTTTACCCCCGACTTTCTTTCTCACTGAACCTATCTTGTGTGACTTGCCACCTTCTCGACGTCGATAACCTTGACTTTTACAACTGGCTAAGGCAGAAGCACCCAATGAAGAATTACTACGAGAACTCTTACAGAGTTTCGCACTCGCGGCCGCTTCTGCTTCTATTTTTTCGTCTAAGTCTATTATCTTCATGCTATCTATATTTATCCGCAGGACACTCAACATTACCATTGTTGGAATCTAATAACTTGAATGTAAGTGCCTTTCGTGGACCACGTGTTGTGTTAATTGTTAAATCTCCTGACTTGTTAAAATATTCTATCTTTGTTATCTGTGCAGGCTCATCGTTCTTGCCCACTAATATATTATCGCCTACCTTAATGTTTAGGTTGAATTCTCGTAATTGTGTCATTGGAGTTCTCCTATCTGTCCGGACGGACATTAATATTTATTACTGGCCCCGCTGTAGGTATTTCAAATAACCTAAAAACAAGTTCTTAAATGCAAGGCCCCGCTGTACATATCTGGTAATTATTAGAACCATGCGATTTATTATTGTAAAAGACGATCTAGGTAACTCAGTTATTTTGGATACGGTGTTTGATTTGGTAATTGGTACCATTGCTAACCAAGAAATGGCAGAATTATTGGTAGCAGGAATGAATTTGAACATCAAAATGCCCATTTATCATTGACAAACGTGCCAAAGTGCGTTATTATATACTCATATAACTAAAAAAGGCACAAAGGCAATGTTAGAACCTGAAAACAACTTAATACTTTATATCAGTTTACTGATAGGAACCCTCATTGTAATAGGAACAACAATATGATATCACTACAGGCTGTCACTACGACTTACAAAAGGCTTTTCTCGTCACTACGCCTCACTATGGCGTCACTACTATTAATATGCCTCACTACTGGCTGTGCGAGTGTCACTACACATAACAATGAATGGCTGATGGGTCATTCTGCAAATGATGGCACCCTCAAAGAGCCTTGCATCAAATGTGGAGAGGATTGGATTTTTATCCCCAATGAACCATTTGCTTCTCAGAGACAAATGGAGCGAGAAGGTGGCTGGCAGAATTATTCTTATTAAGAATATTTTGGTAAAGAAGATTCTCTTATTTTTGTAAACCATTGATTTCACTGGATTCTTTCCTGAACAAAAAGGTTGACTTTTTTGACCTGTGGCTTTATTATAAAAGAATAATAAGGCAACAAAGAGAGGCAAAAAATATGATTCAAGATGTTCACAATAAAATTGATTGGGATTATGCAGGTGAGGATGACCTTACTAATAATATGATGCATAGGGCGGTTGATTTTCTTCAAATTAAAGATCCTACTTTATTAAATGTTATCTATGAGTCAGTCTACTTCTTCACTGAGGACTGGCCCGAAGGTGAAGGTTGGGGTAGTTCTGATACTTCTATTATGTTAAGGTCAGTTCAACAAGATGTCAACCGTGAATTAGAATTTAGAGCGAAGGAGGTTGCATAATGGGATTAGAAACTCATGCAATAGTTGAAATCAAAGAAAGGTTTCACAAAGAAGGAAAGGCAATGCCATATATGAATTGGGAGTATGGTACCCTATGGATTGATACCAATGACCAGGAGGACTTGGATACCATCAAAGATGTGATGTTAAATGAGGTCCTAGCGAATCATTGTGATGTTCAATTTAATTGCTTAAAGGCTACCAAAACAGAACCTTGGGACCAATGGGCAATGGATATTGTGGATAAAAAAAGTTAATTTTTTGGTAAATTAGGGGTTGACTTTTGATACCCCAGACACTATATTATATATATAGGCTAAAAAAACAAGGCAACAAAGAGAGGCAAAGATGGCAATAAAAATAGAAGACATACATTACGAAGCATCAAAGGCGGCGAAGACAGCCGTTCATAATTTCTTAACAGACTGGAACACAAAGACAGGTGGCAACGAATACGGAGAGCCAATGTATTGTGGTTTTGCCTGGGTAGATGTAAATGTAGGCAGAACGAACTCTAAAGAAGCGAAAATGTTAGAGTCAGTTGGATTTAAGAAATCATACAGACCAAAGACAATGACAATGTGGGATCCTGCGAAACATAATGGTCAATCAATGGATTGCAAAGAAGTAGGTGCCCAGGCTTATGCAGAAGTTTTAAGAGCATATGGCTTCAAGGCATATATGGGAAGTAGGGCAGACTAATGACAAATCTTTATTTAGACATTTCCAACCAACAGGAGGGCAATATGGAAAATCAAATTCAAGAAGATCAATTTATCAAAGACATGGACTATCATGATACCTACGGTGGGTCATGTGGGTTCGAAACTCGTTGGTCAATTTATTCAGACAACGATCCGATCTTCGGTGTTCAATATAACGGCAAGATGGGTGAGAAGAGTCCATTTGTGCCTGGTACGGTAATCACTAATAAATGTTCTGTCTGGGGATACAATACCTCAGCGGTAGTTGGTGGTAAAGGTTTATGGTGTGATGTTTGGTTGGCCTGTGATAGTGCCATTCGAAATGCTGTCGACTCAGATGGCAATCCAGATCATCATATTTTTATCGAAGGTTTCGAAAGAAACGAAGACGGCACTTATGCTGTCGTGACAGGGAGTTAATTATGATCAGGGAAAAGACACAAAAAGAATTGGTCATTGACCTTACTGGTCCAGATGGTAATGCCTTTGCATTGATGGCCTATGCTAAAAGGTTGGCTGTTCAATTAGGTATGAACTACCATGTGATCATAGATGAAATGAAACAGGGTGACTATGAACACCTAGTGAAGACTTTTGATTTTCACTTTGGTGACTATGTCATATTGGAGCGATAATATGTGGACAGATGAATCATTCAACGAAATCCAAAAGGGCGACAAGGTGTGGTATGAAACACCACAAGGTCAAACTTTCACAGCCAAGGCAGTAATGCAAGGACCACATGGTTGGGTCTGCGATAGAGGAAATGGCCAGCCAGTAGTAATAAATGAAGGCGCCAACTATTTAGGTCATAAGAAAGGCAGAAATAGACAGCCAGATTTTTTAGGAAAGTTCTTGCATGGGTGAAATAATTTTGGCGATGCTTTTAACAATCGGAATACCATATTCCTTTATCTTATTGATACTTTGGTTATGGAATAACGAGGAGCCGTCAAAAAAAAGGTTGACTTCTAAGAAGTCAGAGAATATAATAAAGTAATAATTAGGCAACAAAGGAGAGGCATATGAATAACCTAGTCACAAAGACCGTAGACTTAATCTACAAAATGGATGACAATGATCAATTGAATCAAGTCATTGAGGCGATCAAACTTAAAAGAAATCAATTAAGCAGAAAGGCTGTCGCAAAATTTATGATTGGCGATATTGCAGGTTTCACTGGTCGAAGAGGTATTCAACATTCGGGCAAGGTCACTAAGGTGGCACAGAAATATATCACAATTGATTGTGGTACTCACGGCCGTTGGAGAGTTCCAGCGACTCATTGCTCCAAACTTGGAATTGGAGAGGAGGTTTAATATGGATAAATTAGAATTATTAAATCAAATCCAATTGAATGGTATCAAAGGTGTTGATGGTGTTATTGATATGATTATCGATACCATTGACGATGGTGATAAGGAAGGAGCCAAAGATTGGCTTCGACAATTAAAAGATGAAATTTATGAGGTATCATTATAATGGGTCCTTTTTCAGAAGAAGTTCAATTTAAGAGAGCAGATAGCATTAGGCGTCTGCTCGAGAACAATCCCCAATTGGACGAGTTGACTAGAGGTATGTGGGAGAATAAATTAAGGTCATTGGCAATGACTGAAGAAAGATATAATGCGAGAGTGGTCTGCATCTTTGGTAAGATGAAAAGGCCTAATGTTTATGAAGCGGAAACGAAATTTTAAAGACCCTAACAGGAAATCAAATAGAATGGTCCATAAGGAAGTACCTATGAGTGAATTGTATTCGGAAAGGCAAAAGGCCTATCAAGAAATAAAAGACAAGGGTGGCAGTGATATGGCCGCTTTGGTGTCAGCAATAAACATCATACCTAAGACCAATAAGAGGTTGACAAAAAAGTCAAAAGGCTCTAAAATAAAACAAAATAAAGAAGAGGGTATTAAGATATGATAGATGATGTAATTGAAACCATTGCTAGAATGGATCTTGAACAAAGAAATGAATTCGTAAGTTCACTGGTTGAAAAATGGCCACATATGGCAGAGTCCCTATCCAATATGATAGGATTAGAATTAATCATTAACAAAAAGGAGGACTTATGTTAAAGATAGCAATCGGCATCTTCATTGGAGTAATTGGATATCAGATTTATATGAATCCAAGTCAGAAAGATGAAATCCTTAATAAGGTAAAGGACGGAATCAATTCTGGTGCTTCAGTGGTACAAGAATTAACCAAGGAGTAGTTCGATGGACGAACAAAAATTTATTCCAATTGAAGATATCACACCAGGAAAGAGTTATGCCTGCAAGTTTAAGGTAGAGACTATGGTGGATATGAATGGTAAGCCACACCCTAACCTAACTGATGTTCCGTTGAAGGGTGTGAGCAATTATATAAGTTTAGGTATCTTGCTCCAAAGAGATTCGGAGAAGAGACTTGTGAAAGTGAAAGACACAGAATCGAAAAAGGAATTCGTTGTGTCTTTCGATGATATTTGGGAAGTAGATGAGGCAGAGTTTAATAATGAATTTGTATGATGAGGCAGTCAAGTTTGCCACGAAGGCACATGGTGAGCAGAAAAGAAAATATACGAATGAGCCGTATATTAATCACCCCATCGCGGTTGCTGAACTTGTAAAGTCTACAGAGAATCATACAGAAGAAATGTTGGCGGCGGCTGTCTTGCATGATGTATTGGAAGACACTCCAACCCATCCTACAGAGATCTTTAATAAGTTTGGTCCTATTGTTTTCAAATATGTGATGGAACTTACTGAGAAGCCTAGGGAAGGTAATAGAGCATCAAGAAAGGCATTCGAAAGAGAAAGGTTGTCTGGCGTAGGTACACCTGCCCAAACAATAAAGTTGGCTGACCTTATTGATAACTCCGCTTCAATTACAGAATACGATCCAAGTTTCGCCAAAGTCTATATGAAGGAAAAGAAAGACCTTTTAGAAGTTTTAGGCAGAGGTGATAAGAGTCTTTATAAAAAGGCTTCAGAAATAATTGGTAAATTCTATGGTTGACCTTTTACCATTTAGAGTATAGTTTAAGGATATATGCAATATAGTCTAACAGAACAAGAAAGAAAACAAGCCAAACTTGACGAGGACATCAAGAAGTTCTTAGCGAAAGGTGGAAAGATAGAAATCATTCCGCCAGGTATGACAGGAGAGCAATATTATGCCTCAGGTCTTGCTCCTAAGAAAAAAGGTCGTAAGAAGAAGACTTCGTCAACAAAATAATCAGGGAGAGGCGTTATGAAATTTATCGATATACCATTTGTACCGTTTGAGGATTTCAAAATGCCTCCCTTTACAATGTGTGGCATCAAGGCCAACATAGCATTTGAAAACGGATACAATGTTTCAATCATTATGACCAATATGAGTTATGGTGGCACCAAAGGACTTTATGAAGTAATGGTCACGGACCAAGATGATAATTCAATTTGGTTAGAAGGAATCAATAATGAAGATGGGGTAATAGGTTTTCTTACTCCCCAACAATTAGAATCAACATTGACAGCAATCGAACAGGCGGCACCAAAAGAACCCACTCCGCCAAAGGTCAACAATGTTAGATCATTGTTTCCTAAACAGAACCTTTCAGTTGTTAAGGAGTAATAAATGGGAGCACCAACTCTATATCACTTTGAACTAGATAATGGAGAAATCTACGAAGTGGTTGCATTAAGTTTCAAAGATGCCTGTTTGACATTAGAAGAAGAATGTCCTGAGGTAAAACCAAAACATATCAAGTCCGTCACGGAACACGAAAATCCAATACCCGGATACGACACTATCCACTAGAACACAAACCACAATCATTTATAAGGAGATTGATATGGAATGGATTAGTGTGAATGAACGACTGCCAAAAGAAGGAGAGCCTTGTTGGTATTACTTTGAGTTGGTAGGCAGTCATAGAGGTTTTTATGGAGGCCTTTATGTTGATGAAGAAGGCAAGGAATGGCCTGGAATGTCTATATTCTATTGCGACTATGGATTTCTAACTGGCGATGTCACTCATTGGCATCCTGATCAAGAGGAGCAACCTGATAATCCAATAGTTCACTGATAGTTGTGGGTCCGGTAGTTTAATGGTAAAACACCCGGTTTATATTCGGCAAAGTCTCCAGATTAGAGAGCGATGTGGGTTCGAATCCCGCCCGGACTACCAACTATTTTGGTAAAAAAGAGGTTGACCTTTTAGAGGTTAGGCTATAATATAAAACTATAATTAGGCAATTTAGAAAGAGAGGCAAAAAGATGGCAACCAGAGCAAGAGTGGCAATTCAGCAAAAAAATCAGATTATAGGTTCTTATCAGCATTGGGACGGATACCCAGGCGGATTAGGATACAACCTTGTTGACAATTGGTATAAAGCAGACAAGGTGACTAAGGCAATCAAATTAGGTGATGCAAGTAAGTGGGGTCATTTCATAGGTGAAAAGATTGACTTTGATAATAGACAGGCAGAATCCTATGATTATCAGAATGTTTATTATGGCCGTGATAGAGGCGAAAAGGATTGTGGATACAAGATCTACAAAGACGAAGACGATTACCTAGACAAAGGTTTCAACTCAGGTGAAGATTATATTTACTTAGGTAAATTCACAGGTGAGAAAGATTACTTAGGCAATGAACAGATTACTTGGTTCTATGCGAAGTACGATGACAAATGGTTTAAGCCTTTAGAAGAAGTTGCAATCTTAGACCATATCAATATGTTAGAAAGTCATCTAAAAGAAAAAGTAAAGGTGGTGGCATAATGAATAAGATCAGTGAAATTTTCGTTAGCAAAGACGACCTAGGTAAGAAGGTTTACAGGAAGGTGACCACTTACACCATAGAAGTTGTTCAAGATTGTCTTGCAGATAATGAAGACCAAGCGGAGCAAAAATTCTTAGATGGTGGTGGAATTGATTATGATGAAATCAAGACTTCACTTACCAATGAGAGTTGTGGTGTTGAAACAAATTATGTAGATTGTAATTACCAAGATGGAGAACTTGCCAAAGTGATAGGCAAGGTTGATTATGATCCAGACGATCCTGATGCAGAAGAAGACGGGTTCGTAGAAGTTGTGGAGGCAGACTAATGTCAGTTCATATTAGATATAGATTCTTAAAAGAGAAAGGTGATTATCTTAAAGATGAAGACATGACCCGAGGATATACTTTGGTTGAAGTGGATACACCTACTCCGTTTCATGTCGTATTGAAAGAATTCTACAAGGACTTCAAAGGCAGAGGCGTTCAAATTTTTAACATTTGGAGAACACCGGCAGGAGAAGCCAACTATAGAATGGAAGAAGAAGAGAGGTTATCATGGCAGTAATGACGATTGGAGATAAAG
>PYIJ01205630.1_pt1 | contig 15184 bp, 18 predicted proteins | sample 3578051 | NCBI WGS metagenome assembly PYIJ01 (sample SAMN08408021, study PRJNA431606) | Marine metagenome isolate SA_KN192-05_S13_5m, whole genome shotgun... | biome: marine; feature: oceanic pelagic zone; material: water; isolation source: surface water sample, 0.2-0.8 um fraction ... | reverse complement strand
ATTGGTGACAGAGATCCACAACTTTGGAACATAGCGGCGGACTATGCCGTTAACCAGATATTGAAAGATTCAAACATCGGTGAGATGCCCAAAGGCAAAAAAGGTGAGAACAAAGGCTTCCAAGATGACAAGTACAAGGATTGGGCATCAGAAAGAATATATGATGATTTGTTTAAGACTGCCAAAAAGAATGGTAAGAAATTTTTAGAGAAGATGGGTGAGCTGATGGACGACCACCAGGAGTGGGGCAAAGGTGATGGCGCAGGTGAAGGCAAAGGGAATGATAAAAAAGGTGGCAAGAGTGGCAAACCTATATACACAAAAGAAGAATTAAAGAAGATCAGGGACGAAGTAAAAGAAGCAATGGTAAGTGCCGCACAGAGCACAGGTGCAAGTAATTTGCCAGGTGCTCTACAGAGACTAGTTAAAGACCTTACAGAGCCTAAAATGGACTGGAGAGAAATACTGCAACAACAGATAATGAGCACATTGAAGTCGGACTACACTTGGATGAGACCCAGTAGAAAATCATGGCACACGTCTGCTATACTACCTGGTCAAAACAACGACGAGATGATTGATATATGTTTGTCTCTTGACGCATCGGGGTCTATTAGTAATGAACAATGTAAAGAATTTCTTACAGAGGTTAAGAACATAATGGATCAATACAAAGATTTTAGAATACACCTTTGGAGTTTTGACACGGAAGTATTCAATCCAAAAGTTTTCACACCAGACAATGCAGACGAACTGTTGGACTACAAACTAGGATCAGGTGGTGGGACAGAATTCGAGTGCAACTGGAAATACATGAAAGACCAAGGCATAGAGCCTAAGAAGTTTGTGATGTTCACAGATGGTTGGCCGTTTGATTCGTGGGGAGACGAACATTACTGTGATACAATATTTTTAATTAACAATCCATACGAAAGGGATATCGAAGCACCTTTTGGATTGACGGTGCAGTACAATGACTAATGATACAAAAATATTATATGTTTCAACTGCAATATTCGTGCTTTGGATAGTATGGGCAACTGTGAGGTACTATGCTTGATATGTTTTTTTACATGATAAAAGAAATGATAAAAGATATAATATATCATCCAATCACAATTGGTATCGCAATAGTTTTTATATCTTTAATAATTTTTAATTGGGTATTATAATGATGTTATTTCCAAACACTAATCCGTACTCAGGCAAGATGAACAAAGTTAAATGCATACGGAACTGGATGATAGATACCGCGGGAGTATTGTTTGATGACAATCACAATGACCTACGTGCTTTACCCAAGACTGTGAGACTACAACTACTTGTGGTGTTGAGTTTCGTGTGGAGCACTGTTTTCACTGTGTACTTCTTCTCTATAAGTACAATGCTTTGGGGTTGGGTAGGACTAGTGGTAGGACATCTTGGCATCATATTTGCCATGTATTTCACGTTTAAACAATTTCACAATCAACCGTACAGAAGAGAGCCTGACAAAGATGAGCCTCCTATGTACGACGACGTATGGGGAGCATAAAAATGAAACTGACAAAAGAAAAAATAATAGATCCTAAGAACAAACACACGGTGGGCAAAAGTTGGGCCAATCTTGGCAACCACGTGTTGTTGACAATTTGGATTGCTTGTTTGGCATTTGTGGTATATGCGAGTTATTGATGAGTAAATGGATCGTAGGAGTAATGATGCTTATTGTAATTGCCATGTTCTGGAAAGGTGTGGAAGTGCTTGGTCCAAGCAACACAAATACAGATGTGTTATATGAAGGACCCAAGAAAACAGTTGAACAGAGATGGCAGGATGCCTATGAATGGATGAAGGAGAAGCGTGAAAATAAATCCAAATAATTTCTTCAAAAGAGAACTAGACACATTACCGCCACACTTTGTGAACACGGTCGTCAAAGCACACGAGGCAGATGTGGAAAAGATGCGTAAATGGATCTATGAGAACTGCCATGGCAGATATTCAATTACCAAAGATGTTGTTTACCAAGGAGACAATTCTAGATCATGCACAGTGATTGGTTTTGAAAATCCAGGTGACCTGACACTTTTTGCACTGAGCGGTACCGCTCAAATTAATCAAAACTAACCGTTGCTATCCATAACTAATTTTAGTATAATATACGTATATTAATACTAATTGCAATTAGGAGAATAAATGGCAAACAAAAAGAAACACTTAAAAAAGTCAGCCAAGACTGCTAAACCCACTGCGGCCGCGCAACCGCAACAGGCACCAGCAGGGCAACAGGCTCCACAACCGGATCCGACTGCTTTATCAATAGGCGACTTGAAAAATCTTTCTACAATAATTGATGTGGCCTCTACAAGAGGTGCATTCAAGGCCAACGAAATGGCAGGTGTAGGAGCATTATATAACAAACTTCAGGCTTTCCTAGCCAAAGTGGCACCAGAACCAAAACCTGAAGACAAGAAAGCAGAAGCACCAGCGACTGCGGAAGGAAAATAAAATGGCAACACTAATGAATGTGAACAACCAAGCCATGCCGATGGGTGATAACACCGGGCAGGCAGGGGATGGTCAAACTGGTCCAAAGAGGCATTGGAAACATGTTGGAGAACTAGCAGACGAGTCAAAGGCAAAAGTGGTGATCATGTACAGAACAGTACCAGGTGAGGCAGACAATTGCCTAGTGGTTGGTACTAAATTCTTACCGGACATGTATCACAATGCTTTGATGAAGGCTGTAGAATCTGACGGAGGACAAGCGGCAGAGGAATTTGCCGAATTCGCCAACAGGCAAACATTTCCTGATGGAACAAACATGTTAGCCTTGCTTCATAACGACAACTACATTAAGAAGTTCAAAACCAAAGATGTTATGGTCACATACGGTAACACAGCAGATGGCAGAATACTTCTAAACAAGTTGAACGAAATGATAGCAAAAGAAAAAGGCGTGTCCGTAAAAGATCTTGCAAAGGATCCAGAAGCAACTACAAAGACCGCAAAGAGTACTACGAAGAAAGCGGATGCCAAAAAAACAGCCGCCAAGGAATAGCACTTGGGTACAATTGACGAAAGATTTCGTCAAGGAATGGCCGGAAGTTCTCGAAGGATTACATTTTCAGAACATGCCGGTCAAGTACCTGATGTATATCAACATAATCCTAAAAAACAACATTACCATACATTACGACATAGCAAAAGAGCTCAAAGTTAAGAAACAGTCTACGATAGCAAAGTTCCTAAAAACGACCATAGAATCAAACTATATGAAAATAAAAACGGTCGATATGAAGTTCAATATACCTGCTCTCAAAAAAGACATGGAATCAAAAACTTCTACATTAATGGCACGAACATTTAAAAGATGAACTACAAAAAGAAATTTCTTATAATCACTGCACACCCGGATGATCTAGAAATGGGCTGTGGCGGACTCGTAGCAAAAATTGTAGCGAATGGAGGATCTGTGACCAACTTGATATTGGTAAAGCCTTCTGCAGAACACAATCCTAACAGAAATGAGAAAACAGTAAAAAAAGAATTGGAGAAAAGCAAAAAGGTTTTGAAATTTAAAACAATAGTGTATGACACTCCATTACATGACAACGGACGTCCAAATTTACAACTTACAAACAATCTTGTATCATTTGCAGAATCTTGCATAGATGATCATGATATTTTGATATCCCACTGGAAGGAAGACCATCATCAAGATCATAAAGTTTGTTTTGATCTGTCTAGAAGTATTTCAAGAAAACACTTCGAACAGTTTTGGTGTATGGACGAAACTCCATACAACTTGCACTACAAAAATTTCAATTGCAATCTGTACATAGACATAACAAACTTTGTTGACCAAAAGATAAAGTCCCTTGAATCATACGGCTCTTATTTCAAATCAAACGACATTGAAACTATTTTAAATTACAACAAATATCGTGGCAGTCTCCTGGGTGATGAAAGACTTGCAGAAACATTCACGATAATGTACAATAAGGCACTATGAGAATATTAATATTAGGTGGATATGGATTTATCGGTAGTCATATTGCAAACTTCCTTAAAGCAGACAATCATTTCGTAGGCGTTGTAGATTGCTATCATCAATATTACACATTTCCCAACTGGGAATACGAACCAATCTTAAATCAACGTAAGGCCATTACAGGTGTTGACAGAGAATACATAGGAAAAATAGAAAACTTACAATTCATGGAAAATGCATTCGCTGACTTCAAACCAGACAGGGTCATTCACGTTGCCACATATCCTAACGCCAAGATGGTAAAAAGGAACGTACAAGACGCCACAGACAACATGGTCACTGCTACCGCAAACATTTTAGATCTGTGTGTCAAACATAAAGTAGAAAAAATAACATTTGCATCAAGCAGTATGGTTTACGGAGACTTTGATAACAAAATCCCTGACGAAACTGTGGAACCAAGACCAAACACACTTTATGGTTCATACAAAAGGCAAGGAGAACTGATGTGTAAAATATGGCATAGAGAACATGACCTGGATTACGTCATCATGAGACCTTCGGCACTGTATGGCGAAAAGGATGCAATCACAAGGGTCATAAGTCAATTACTCAAAAATGTACTGACCACTGGAACAATGACCGTACAAGGTCCTGACAATAAATTAGATTTCAGCAACGTGATTGATGTTGCGAAGTACTTCGCTCTAGCAACTGTGAAAGATATAAGAAACGAAACTTTGAACTGTACAAGAGGATACGGCAGGAAAATAATTGATGCCGCAGAAATGATTAAAGGTTGTTTAGGCACAGGTGAAATAATCACGAAGCCACATGATAGTTTTTATCCTAATCGAGACACTCTGAATAGTGATAAAGCAAAGGGTCTATTGAACTTCAGTCCTGTGATTGATATTGAAGAAGGGATACCAAAATACATTAATTGGTTCTTAAACCAACCATTTTACTTTGCCAATTTAGATATTAATAAAAAGTTTCCTTTGGGTACAAGAATTTAAATCTTTCCCTGCAAAATTCCCAAGTGTAGGATTCAATTATTTTGTGTTCCTCAAATCCACATTCCTCTGTAAATGCTTTTCCATCATGCGAACCCCTGGCCAACCACTTGTCATCTGTTTCCAACCATTTTTTCAATCTGTGTCGTGTCTCCACTGTTGGTTGTTTATGTTGCCATAACACTAACTTCGAAACTTCTCTGAATGCGTTCTTCCAGGCCGTGTAGGGATCAGGACTCAATAAAACTTCGTTGGCCACAACAGGCACTACTTCATGAGGTTGCGAAAGAGTAAAATCTAATATATTATCATCGGGTGTTGACGTACACAAGGACTTGTTGTATAGGTCAATGTTAAAAGTACCGTATCTAAGGTCTAGTTCTTTAAGATGAGCATAGAAAATATAGTGCCTTTTTGACAACCCCCTGTCGACAGTATAGTCAAACATAAAATTATCTTTCACCATGCTCTTGGCAAAAACAGCATAGAAATATTCGGTGCTTGATGATTCCGCCGCTTTTTTGTAGGCCTTAGTACGGCCGTTTACGCCCTTTATCCAAAACAGCCTGTTGGCTAATTTATTTTTTTCAATGTGTCTTTTTAGGATTTGATAATTACTTTCTTCAAACGGTTCTCCATTAGATATGAAAGCAATATCAAAGCAATCTTTTTTATTAGTGTCATCTAATGTATACAATAAAGGATAATCATATATCTGTGTTTTGATCTGTCCTAGTGCTTTTTTTGGAATATAGAAAGTGTTTTTATCCTTGTATATTTTCAAGTCCTCCCAATAAGATGGGTAGAAATCTCTTTTGTCATCTGTATCGGAATACCTGATGTATCTTGCACCTGAACCATCCACGTCTGTTAAATTTTCCATTACATTAGACAAATCATATTTTAATTCATGATAATCAAAGTCGTAGGTGAGATCGTAATTGTGATAATTTACATCTTTGTAATCTCGCAAAAATTTAATGGATTGATCTAAAAAACATTGAGGCACTAGTAATGTGTCTCCTTCCTTCTGTGTTTTATTGTTCCAAACATGTACTTGCTTTGCTTGATGCTGTTCAGGTAGGTAATCGAAATCAAAATTACTGTAATCAATCTTGCTACTAAGAACCCAAGTGTATTCTGTTTTAGAATCTGCTATCACTGATTTCAAAACATCAAGATAACTTGACACAAAAGGGATTATCCTAGCATATGGGAATATGTTTTCTAGTCTATTAATGTTTTTTGCGCCGTTTTTATTTTGAAAATCTATTATTACACAATTAAATGCCATAGTATTCTCCAATGCATTGGCAGACGTAGAGGACCTCAGTTTTTTTTAAGAATGGATGAATAGGCAATGATAGGACATCCATACAAAATTTTTCAGCGTTAGGCATGTCATGGCCCGTGCTAAACATTTTCATCTGTGACATTGGTATCTTGTAGTGCACCTGTGTTTGCACTCCTTTTTTATCTAGAAAATTTTTTAGTCCGTCTCTGTCCTGAACTTTAATCACAACTTTGTGATTATTTGCCTCTGTGCCTGAACTGGTTTGGACTGAACTTATCCCAAGGTCTAAAAGTTCTTGATCGTACCATTTCCTCACTTTTTTTGTTTTATTGAGAAGTCCTTTGTACTTTGACAAAAGAAAGTTTAAAATATTCGCATGGTCATTGCTTAAACAAGAATTGTAACCATGATCTAATTTCGCAGTGCCTGTTGCATGATATCTAAGGCTCCTTATCATGTCTGCTTCATGTTCGTCGTCCGTGAGCACCATACCACCGTTGCCGAAGCAAGGTAAAGGTTTGCTAGGGGCAAAACTCAAAGCACTTATATCACCAAGTTTTCCACTTGGCACATTGTTATAATGACTGCCAAAACTTTGTGCGGCATCCTCTATCAAAGGTATTCGTCTTTTTACGCAGTATTCTTTCAGTGTGGCATAATCCGCAAGGTTTCCAAAAAGATTCACGTACACCACAGCATCAGGCAAACCAAAGTCAGGTAATTTAGAAATAAGTCCCTTGTTGTCAACATCAACAAAATGTATCAAAGCACCTGTGCGTTTAATTGCTTCTGCTGTTGCGAGATAACTCACCGCGGGACATACCACAGTGCTTCCTGCTCCAATGCCTTTTGATTTCAAAGCAAAGTACAATGCATCCGTGCCACTGCCTACCGCAACACCATATTTTCTTTTTGTGAATTTGGCTACTGACTTTTCAAACTTATCTAGAAAAGATCCATCTGTGTGTCTGCTACTGATGTGATTTCCTGTACGCCACACCTCTTTGGCCTTTCGTGTGATTCTCCAACTGTAATAATCGTATATACGATCTGTGCCATTAAATTTTATTTTGTAGCCATTCATAATAATTTTTCAATCCTTGTGCCAGTGAGCATTTGGGTGAATATTCCAGTAGGTCTTTTGCCCGACTGATGTCCAACGTTCCCCTTGCAGGATAAAGACTTTGCATGCCTATATCTTTTATCTCAGAGTCACTGCCAGTAATGTCCACAATTTGTCCTGCTAAATCTTTAAGACTTGTAGAATTGCCTGCGGTAATGTTGAAACTGGTGTTTGCAACTTCTGACTCGGAGGCTTTTACTATTCCGTCAACAGCATCATCTATGTAGGTAAAATCAATTTTATTATCACCATTGTGTAAAGTAATTTGTTCGTTGTTCATTGCTTGTAGGAAAAACTTTGCAACTACCCTATCTGGAAGATCTCCTGGGCCAAACACTCCGCTGGGTCTTACGATAGTGTAATTTAAACCATCACGTGTGGCAAAAAGTTTTGTGAGCCTTTCTCCAAACAGTTTTGCTTCCCCGTATAGATTGATAGGTTTGGTGCTTCCATCTTCTTTCATGCCGTCCCTAAAGTTTCCGTACACCATGCTACTGCTTATGTAGACAAATTTTTTGGCTTCAAATTTACTTGCGTGCCAAAGCAGATTTGTTGTTGTGCCCATAACTTTTGGAATTCCATTGATTGGATCTTCATCGACTAGTTTTGCACGTGGATAGGATGCCAGATGAATTACTATGTCTGGATGGCTCCTGAATGCCCTGAGGCAAACATCTCTATCTAGCAAGTCTCCTTTTATACGAATCACTTGATCTTGTTTCCAATTCCTTGTACGCCACGTGATCAGTTTTGCCAACTGCCCTTCTGAAATCATTCCGTAGGTGTCTTCGTTGTCAACACAAATCACTGAGTGTCCATTTTGCGAAAGTGTCTCAATTATCTTTGACCCTATGAATCCAAGTCCACCTGTTACTAGATATTTCATCCTAACACCTTTACTCCGTATTTGTTGGTAAATGCTTTACCATCTTCTCTGTCATTCACAATTGGCTGACCTTTGATGTTGAGGCTAGTGTTCAAAAGTATTGGACAACCTGTCTGTTTTTTCCATTCTGTAAGCAGTGCGTGAAAGCCTGGATTATCCGTTTTACGCACCGTTTGGACCCTAGAAGTGTGATCATGATGTATTATGGCAGGGAAGTCTTTACCATGCGTACACGCCGCTGTAAATTGCATATAGGGGGTGTTTTTTACGGCTTTAGGTAGCTCAAAATACTCGTTTACATCCTCTTCTAATATGGCCGGAGCGAACGGTCTGAACTTCTGCCTTTTCTTGATACTGTTTACCAAATCCTTGATGTCCTCACCCCTGGGGTCTGCCAACAGTGATCTATTACCAAGTGCTCTTGGACCAAACTCTGCTCGACCACTTGCTACGCCTACCATCTTGTTTTCCTTCAACTCTTTGATCAAACTGTCTACGGGATATTCGCCTTCGATGTTGTGTCCTAAGAATGGGTGTTCCCATTTCAGGTGTGACTTTTGATGAGCGGCTATACAGCCTAAACTTGATCCGGCGTCTCCTGGGTTGGGTATTATCCATATGTTATCAAACAGGCCCATGTTTGCTAGGACTCTGTTGGCCGCACAATTCAACGCAACACCACCTGCATATACTAAATTTTTACTGCCATACTTGCTGGCTTTGTGCCATAACCCTGCAAGTAGTTCTTCCGTGACTGCCTGTATGCTGGCCGCGATGTCCATGATATCGGCGTTGGGCTCCCAATCACTTAAACCTCTGTGTAGATTCTGTTTTAATTTGAAAGGCGACTGCTCCACAAATTGATCATATATCTTCTGTTTGTATTTTGGTTTGCCATATGCGGCCATTCCCATTAGAATATATTCTTCTTCTGCAGGTTTCAATCCACAACGATGTGTGAATGCGGAATAAAGTATTCCTATGCTGTGTGGATATTTTATTGTTTCTTTTCTTTCTATCCAAATCTTTTCCGCTGTTGATATTGATACAGTATCCCATTCTCCTATGGCATCTACGGTCAATATAGTTGCTCCCTCATCTTTGAAAGGTGATGTGAAATATCCGGCCGCGGCATGTGAGTCGTGGTGCTTGACATACTCATCTATCTTTATTCCAAAGTGATTCAAGTGCCATTGTGGCATCTCTGTGTAACTCATTGCTAGACCATACTGCCCTGCGTACAACTGCCTTGTTTTTTTTAAAAATGGTTTCTCATAGTAAACCACTTTGTCGAAAGGACCATAAGACATTGCCTCATCTACTATTTTTTGATTAAGATAATGATCATTTTTAATTTTGCTGTATCTTTCACTGTGTGCGGCCCAGAGAATTTCCCCTATGCCACTAGAATAGTCCACAACTGCCATTGCGGCATCATGATTCATGCAGTTTATTCCTAGTATTTTCATTTAGATTCCTTTGACGACAAGTATTTTTCTGCCTCTAGGGCGGCCATGCAACCCATTCCCGCGGCTGTGACTGCCTGTCTATATACTTTGTCTTTTACGTCACCTGCGGCAAACACACCCTCTACGCTTGTGGCGGTCGAATCAGGCAAAGTGAGGATATAGTTTTGTGAATCCATGTCCACCTGTCCTTTGAATATTCCAGTGGCTGGATCGTGCCCTATTGCTATGAACACCCCGTCTATCTTCTTCTGTGTAATGGATCCATTCACAGTGTCCTTTAGTTTTACCCCAGTGACGATGTTGGGATTCTCGTCGCCTAGTATTTCCTCCACTTGGCTATTCCATATGCATTCAATTTTTTCATTTGCAAATAATCTATCTTGCAATATTTTTTCTGCCCTTAAAGTGTCTCGCCTATGCACTAGATAAACTTTACTAGCCATGCCTGTGAGATAGAGTGCTTCTTCAACGGCGCTGTTTCCTCCGCCAACAACAATGACTTCTTTATCTTTGAAGAAGAATCCATCGCACGTTGCACAGGCAGATACGCCAAATCCGGAAAATTTTTTTTCACTTTCAATGCCAAGCCATCTTGCCTGGGCACCAGTAGATATTATTATACTGTCTGCTGTATATATTTGTCCACTATCACCCACCGCGGTGAAAGGTTTTTTAGTGAAATCGACATTTTTTATCATGTCGGTGATGATCTCTGTGCCTACGCTCTTTGCCTGCTGTTGCATTTGTTCCATCAACCATGGTCCTTGTATGACATCACCAAATCCTGGATAGTTTTCCACATCTGTTGTGATTGTCAATTGTCCGCCTGGTTGTGTTCCTTGCACCATCACTGGCTCGAGCATTGCCCTTGCTGTGTATATGGCGGCAGTGTAACCGGCAGGCCCTGACCCTATAATCAATACTTTTGAATGCTTCGTCATTTGCTGTGTGGTCCAAGGTTGCCGTGTTTGTCCAGTATATCTTGTTTGATTAAGAATGCCCACATGTCTGCTTCCATGTGTGTGACCCTAAAGTCATATTCCGTGGGTTCTTCAAACATTTTATTCGTGTCGTCAAATCTTCCTTCTTTTATTGTATCCATCCATATTGTGTAGTCTGCTTGGAATTCATCACGAGTCCCTGCTGTTGGACATATGAAATCTGCCACCACTGTCCTGTTGGCGTCAATTGCCTCTTCTGCCAATGTCCACATCCTTAAGGACTGCCTCCTTCTGCCTTCGCTTGAGAAATCCCAGTCATCCGCTTCCTTTCTCACTTGGTCGGCATTCAACCATACAGCATTAAACATAGGTGCAAGTAGTTTTGCCAGTGTGGTTTTACCCGAACCTGGCAAACCCATTATTAGAATCTTCATTTTACTTTCAAGAATCCTTTCGCTTTCACTAAAGCAGTTTCCCAATCTTCCAGTGTGATGTCGTACTCGAAGTTCTGTGTGGTTTCATTTACCTGCAGTTCCTTTGCGCCATTTTTGATGTGAAAATTACGGGCCATGTCTGTAAGTGGAGACAAGGTGACTAATCTGTTCAGGTGATTGGATTTTTTGACCATCTTGTATACTTCATCCACTATTGCACGTCCGCCACCTTTCTTTTTTGCCCAGACAGTGTAAGCAATAGCAATAGATCCTTGTATGCCTGCCCGGTGCACAGATTGGAGTGCGGCGTCATAACTCAATTGTTCCATTTCTTTGACGGTCTTTGGGACTTCGTTCGTAAATGCAAAACACATTATTGCTGATATCTCACCTACATCGTCTTTCAATCCATATATCTTTCTGCCATATGATTGCCTGAATTGTAGGTCTAATTCTGGACGCACAGGATCCTCTTTCACATCAATGTAGGGCAGTTCAACCAATTCGTATTTGGATTCCTTTATTTTTTGTTTTGTGAAGGATTCTAAATTTTTGTAACGCCTATTTGTGTAACTTTGCAACTGTGAAAACTTCTCCATAAGGCCAGTAATTGACGGATGCTCTTTCCATTTTTCTAAAACCTGTTTCAGTTTTTCTTTATTAACTATATCCATTTTTTACTTGTATATAAAAGGGTCTTTTTTCTTAAGTTCCTTGAGCCTTTTTCTGTAGGCTATCTCTTGCTTGATCTTGTTCCAGAGATTCTTAATCCATTTAAACATTATTTTCCTCCTGTTATTTTATGTAAAGTTGGTATCATTAATTGTACAGCATCTTGGTGTGCTTTGTCTAGCGGATGTGTCACACCTCTGTCATAATCTTCCATCAAGGACCACTGGTTAAACCCCATCATTCTTTCCCCGAAAGAAAACCATTTGGTAAAATCTATTTCTTTATGCAATGACCCCATTAGATTGTCGATGTCTTTGTGTTGGTCGAATTCTTTATAGAACAATGTGTTATCAGCAAGTGTAAACATGTAAGGTATTTTGTGTTTTTCCAAAATATTTTGTAACCAAATTATGCTTTTCCAACTTAGGTATATTTCATGATACAGATTAGCGGCATGTTTGTACAGAGATTCGGCAAATTGTTTTACTCCGGTGTCTGCCATGACTTTGTTCTTTTCTTGCCATTGTTTTGTCTGTGCCTGAGAATTTGCCATTACACGGAACGCTTCTTCATTTCCTGTTTCTGTGTCCCATGGTGTGATAGACGCCCATCTTGTTTGATCTAAAAGCCTATGACGAGGCATTGCCCAGTCGTATCTAGAGGGGAAAGTCCACATGATCGACACAAACGCAATATCTTCTTTTTTTTCCACAGCGGAAATGGCACTGAAAACACGTCTAGCGATTGCAGAGTTGCCTGCGCCGCCATGGGCAGTGCATACATACTGCGTATTTTTTTGCTTTAGGTCGCCTGCACAATAGTGTCTATACAAACCATGTGCCCATGACTTTCTGCTTGGCTTCTTGCCCTGCTCGTCATCCTTCAACTCGTGCCCAAAAGTAAAACTGCACCCGCCTACTATAAATTGTTTACTCATATATTTTTAAAACTTTATTTAAAAGTGGAAACATTTCTCCAAAATTTTCTTTCCTATACTGATCAGTTTGTAAGATACGTTCTTTGCGCCTCTGTCTGATTTCTTGCGTATCCCTATCCACAGCATTCATGAATCTTATGCTGGGTTTGTAATCAGTGAGCATTTGATATCTGTCAGTCACAATGTCTTTCACTTGTTTTGGAAGTGTCTGTATGTTGAAAACATCTGGATCAAAGCAGGTATTGACATAAAAGAATTTAGGTTGAAACTGTGCTACCCATAACGCCATTTTGGCCCAGTTGAACACATTGAAAATATTGACAGTGGAACATATTTGAAAGTCCATATTTTCAGTCTTCATCTCTTTGAACTTCACTAGGTTTGCGTTGACCTGTCTCCAGTTTGCAGGATGTCGTTGGTATTCAAAGGCAGGTCCTACATCATCTATGCTGAATGCTATCTCAACATGCTTGAAGTATGCCCATAGGTCAAATATTTCCTGTGGCGGAAGTTGTGTGCCATTGGTGTTGTAATGAATGTCTATGTTTTTTGCATATCCTTTCTCGACACAATACATCAGTATCTTGAAATGATCTTTTATCATGAATGGTTCTCCCCCGGTGAATTCAAAGTATTCCACATACTTTAGATCCTCTTTAAGGTCCTCAAAAAACTGTGGGTTACGTTTTGGCCAGCCTCCCTCTTTCAGTTGCTGTCTAGCAACAGGATTGTCCCCACCCTTGGCGGTCTCATAATCTATTTCCTCCTGTGCCCATTTTGAGGAACTCCATGATCCACAGATCCTGCATTTTAAATTACACACATTGCCTAACTTAAAATCTATAAACTTTAATTTTGGCTCGCTATTAGGGGTCCAATCTTTGAGACTTTTTTGCATTTTATAAATCGAGTTCTGTCGCTTCGAGGTTTTTCCTGCATCTTCTTCCTGCCAGCAACTTTGACAGCCTTCGGGGCGTTCACCGTCTTTGAATCGCTGTCTCAGTTTGTCCATGTAGGCATGTTTTTGTATGGTGCTTAATTTATCTTTGTATACCTTTACTCCTGGAATACTGCCTTTGTAAAGACAGCAAGGCGATGCTCCGCCGTTGACGTCAACTTCGAGGTGTGTCCAGGGCAACGGACACAAATTTGATTTTATATATTTGTCCACCAGTCTAGTACCTCCGGGTCTTTTGCTAATATTTTTTTAATGTCTGTGCCTCTACGTTTGTCTATTGTTTCACACTGTCCTTTTCCATCACGCCACCCCTTTTCACACGTTTCTTTATCATACCTCTCATCGTTTGTGGGATGGTTCATGAGGTCATCTAAACCTTCAAGGAATGCAAGGTTGAAAACATTCTTCTTTTCATCTTTGTATTTTTCTTTTACTTTCATAACAATTTTATTAAGCAACTTCCTTGGCAGGAACAACGGACTCATGTATGTGTCTGGTGCGAATGTGAAAACTTTTTTGCAAAGCAATGGTATTTTTAAATCTTTTTGTAGTTCATACATATTTTCCAAATCAAACAATCCGGGTAGAGTAACCGTAAGATCCAATTGTAGTTGTCTAGGATGTTTCATCCATTTCCTTGCATACCGCATGTTTGCCAACCACTCGTCATACTTTAGACCCGTTCTAATATATTCTCCGATCTCTCCAGTTGCATCAATAGAAGCGTTTATCTGCCAGTCTTGAAATTTTGATAACACATCATCAAATAAATTTTTTCCAAAGAAGGTTATCCTGCTCATGTTTGAGTTGTACCTTGCAAACACTTCATTGGCGTATCCCAATTCAACCACCCTCTGCATTGCTGTCCAGTGTATCTTCCACATCAAAGGCTCACCACCACACCAATAAAACTCCTTAACACGTTTGTTCTCAACCGCATGTAAGAATTCTTTCACCACGTGTTGATCATAAAACTTCTGAAGTTGTGTTTTTACGTCCTTGTCCATCCACGGTTCCAGATCGCCGGCTTTCCTGTTTTCAGTCTCCCAACTAGAACTCAGGGGCGGTCCACACATCCTGCATGTAAAATTACAGAGATTGCTGAACCTGTAATCCCAACTTGTCACTTGCATTGTGGTTTCTCCGTCGTCATTTGTATTCATAAACGCCTCGTCTATCTGATCTTTGTAGAACCTATTGAAGTGTTGCCTGTATACATTGGCGTTCAACAGTTTGTGATTGCAAGTTTTACACTGTGGTATCTCTTTGCCGGCCATGAGTTGTACTCTAATATTTTTCATGTAATCAGAATTCCAATGCTTTGTAAGTGGGAGAAGTTTCAATTCTTTCTTGGCATCAGGTCCACTGCTGTCTATGTATTGTTTAAAATTAGTTGATTTTTCCAGAGATGCACAACACAATCGCCTTTCCATTTGTGGCGAAATGAATGTGTGTGTCCACGGCGCCATGCAGAATGT
>PYIJ01037897.1_pt1 | contig 15261 bp, 17 predicted proteins | sample 3578051 | NCBI WGS metagenome assembly PYIJ01 (sample SAMN08408021, study PRJNA431606) | Marine metagenome isolate SA_KN192-05_S13_5m, whole genome shotgun... | biome: marine; feature: oceanic pelagic zone; material: water; isolation source: surface water sample, 0.2-0.8 um fraction ... | reverse complement strand
GAGAAATATGCAGAATCGCTCAACTTCAAATCAGGTAAATCAAGTTCTAAATCAGTTTTGATAGTGGCCAACTTTTTACTTATAAATAAAATATCTTTATTTGTTTTGAATGTATTTTTTAATTTTGGTGTAAGCTCATCAAGATTTTGAAGAATATTATCTAAATTTTTATATTTTTTTAAGAGTGTAATTGCTGTTTTTTCACCTACACCTGGCAATCCAGGAATATTATCAGAGGGATCACCTTTTAAAGCTAAATACTCAATGTACTGTGAAGGTGTAATTTCATATTTTTCTTTAAATGATTTTTCATCCATAGTGTCTGTTTCTGATATTCCTTTTTTTGTATAAAGTATTTTTGTTTTTTTTGAAATTAGCTGAAAAATATCTCTATCTCCAGTAACTATTAATACATCTTTTTTAATTTCATTAAATAATTTTGATAATGATCCAAGTACATCATCTGCTTCGTGTTCTCTTTTAGAAACTTGTGGAATATTGAAGGAGTCAATTAAGTCGTGAAGAAGGGGTATCTGAATATTAAAATTATCTGGTGCAGGAGTTCTATTGGCTTTATATTCTTTATATATTTCATTCCTAAATGTCTTGCCTGGTAAATCCCAAGTAATTATTAATTGATCAGGTTCATAATCTTTAATGACTTTATTTATCATCGATAAAAAACCATGGATCACATTTGTTGGGGTGCCACTAGAAGTCATTAATGTGTCTGGAAGAGCATAAAATGCTCTAAACGCAACACTAAAGCCATCAATAAGAACTATCACCAATCCAGTCTAAACTTAAAAAATAAATTCACTTATTTTTGTAGATATCAAATATAATCTTTAAATAGGCCCGGATGGCGGAATTGGCAGACGCGCTGGACTCAAAATCCAGTATCTTCGGATGTGGGGGTTCGACTCCCCCTCCGGGTACATTTTAAAAACTAAAATATTCAATGGTTAATAATATAGTGTGAAGAAAATTCCAATATTTAGTGTCATAATTTTTATAATTTTGAGCATTTCATATATCGTATATCAAAATTTTTCTAGTGAATCATACGGAAGCGAATTTGTAAAACAAATAAGAATTGCAGATGCAGAAAATACTCTTGAAAATATATCAGATAACTCCGTAGTAAATATTGGTAAAAATATATGCCTATCATCTCCAGAATGGAGTAACGTAGATATTTCAGAAAATCTTATAAGGATAGAGTTACTAAATAACCAAATTGAAGTTCGGGAAGACAACAGGATAATTCCAATTCTTAGATTTCAATCTGTATACGAATTATGTCCCGAAAATATTCCATACCTTGAAAAGATTTTCACTTTAAATGAATAAAAAAATAATTCAAAGATTACCTCAGTGTTTTTTTGGATTATTTTTATGTGGTTTTGGGCTAGCTTTTACAATTGAAGCAAAACTTGGACTTAATCCTTGGGATGTGTTTCATGATGGCTTCAGCAAACTAATTAATGTACGGATTGGATTTGCAGGGGTCATAACAGGTTTTATAGTTCTACTTGGCTGGATCCCACTAAAACAAAAACCATTTTTAGGTACGATTTTAAATATTCTAACAATTGGTAATGTTCTTGATCTAACTATGTACTTTATTCCTACACCTGAATCAATAATCATGAGACATGGATATTTGTACTTTGGAACACTTCTTTTTGCTATGGGTGTAGGCATATATATTGGTTCAGGTCTAGGGCCTGGACCTCGAGATGGAATTATGACTGGAATTGCAAAAAGAGGTCCAAGTGTCAGGATGACTAGGATAGCTATAGACTTTACAGCGTTTGTAAGTGGAGTATTGCTTGGAGGATCGTATGGATATGGAACAATTTTCATGGTTATAATTGTTGGACCAATTGTACAATTTTCACTTAAAAGATATGATAAAGGAGCTATTTTTTCTTTAAAGTAACTCTGGTCTGAAGATTAACTTCGTCATTATTTTTTTTAATTAAACGATTTTCAAAATATATCATCCTAGATATTGAAGAAACTATTTCAAATTTGTTTGATTTTTTTGGTAAAACAATATCTTTAACAAAATACCACTCGTTATTTATTGAACCTAGAACATACTCATCAACTTTTTTTATCTGATTTTTATTTTTAAATTTACTTTTACATTTTTGTGAACACAATAAATATGTATCTGACCGATTTATCTTTAATATTCTTGCACAATATTCGCAACGTAGCATTAACTAAATCTTTGACATTTCTTGTAGACCATTCTCATTAGTAATAAGAACCCTTCTAGGATTACCACGATATTTTATTCTTGATGCTTGTTCCTGACCTAGAAAACAACCCTTTTCAAAATCAACAAAATCGTCCAACCATTTTGTTTCATTAGGAAGAAGACCTTCATTTATAATTTTTCTTGATGGTATCTCATTTATAATTTCATAAACTTCCCATGAAACTGCATCATCCAAAATTTTATCAACTATTTTAATTTCTGAATTTCCAATTTTTCCAATCAATGAGTGGTTAACTTTTTCTATTAAAAAATCGCATTGAACTCGTATTGCATATTGCATTAAACTATCTAATATTTTTTCAAGTTCGTTACTTTCTTGGTAAATTGAGATTTCTTTATTCTTTATATGGGTAAAAAACCAATGCTTTATCTTGCCGTCAGGTCGAAGTAAATATGAAGGCTTTATTTTTTCATTATCTAAGTTGTTAGATATTAAAGAATCAACAAATGACAAGGCATCATTGCCTTTAATCTTTAAACATTTTTGTATATTTAATATATTTGACATATTTAAATTGTACTGAGCCACTCAAGATTTAGAAGAACGAACAATTCCTGAAAAAATGATGCTAACACATACATTCTGTCTGAAAAAATAAGTACCCCAATAGCAATTAATGTGGAACCTGAAAGTAATGATGAATACTTTTGAAATAGAATAAATATCTTTGATTTTAAATTTATCTTGGAAGAAAAAATAGGCATCAATATAAATGGGATCGCTAATCCTATTGAATAGAAAACCAATAAAGTTATGCCCTCTCTAATTGTACTTGTACTTGATGAGAGAGTAAGAAGTGCACCGAGTACAGGGCCAATACAAGGAGTAAATCCAAAACCAAAAGTAAGACCTAATATAAAATTTCTGAAAAGATTAAAATTTCTCACATCAATAAAGTTTGAACTATAAAAATATTTTTTATTGAGATTTGGGAACAATAAAATTAAACCAAACAATATAATAATTACTCCACTAGCCCTAGATAAAGATTCAGAATTTCTACTAAAAAAAGAGCCTATATTTGTTGCAATAGCAGCAAGTGATATAAATACAATTGAGAAACCTAGGCTGAATTGTATTGATCCAAATAACCTTACTTTGACATCCTTTTCTGATTCAGAAAAAATTGCAAGATAACCAGGCACCAATGGTAAAACACAAGGTGATATGAAAGATAAAATTCCAAACAAAAAAGCTATAAAGAAATTTACTTCCATCTATTTCATATCCTTACGACCATACTTACTACATATTGGGCATAAATCTCTTATATGTGAAATAGCAGGACAATATTCTCTTCCAAAAAAGATAATTTGAAGGTGCAATTTATTCCATGATTTTTCAGGAAAAAGTCTTTTTAGGTCTTTTTCTGTTTGTTCAACACTTTTTCTATTAGATAAACCCCATCTCCATGCCAATCGATGGATATGAGTATCAACTGGAAACGTTTGAACACCAAAAGCTTGTCCCATTACGACTGATGCACTTTTATGACCAATTCCGGGTAATGACTCAAGATCTTCAAAATTTTTTGGGACTTTTGAATTATATTCTTTTACAAGAATCTTTGATAAATTTGATATTGCTTTTGATTTTTGGGGTGAAAGCCCACAGGGTTTAACAATCCTTCTTATAGTGCGAACATCAATTTTTGACATATCTTTTGGGTTATCAGCAAGACTGAATAATTCTGGTGTTACCTCATTTACTTTTTTATCAGTACACCTAGCAGATAGTAAAACTGAAACTAATAATGTATAAGGATCTTTGTGATTCAAAGGTTTTGAAGGATCTGGATAGAGATCATCTAAAATCTTGTGAATTTTTTTTACCTTATCTTGTTTTTTCATATCATTATTTTATACAAGATATTAATGTTCACTTATTCAGATGATTTTAAAAGATAAAAGCCGTGCAATTATTGCTCTTGTTACATCAGCTTTACTTTTTGGGTCAACTTTTGCAGTTGTAAAAGATCTAATATCAGACCTAACACCAGTAAACATTGTTTTTTTAAGATACCTTTTAGCTGCGATACTTTTTCTAATTACTGGTGGCATACCTGAAAAAGAATATCTAAAACCTGGTTTGCTAATGGGTGTATTCTTATGGATTGGATATATCACACAAACCATAGGCCTTGAAACAACTTCTACAATAAATTCAGGAGTAGTAACTGGTTTCTATATTGTATTAACTCCAATTTTTTCCAAGTATATAAATAAAAACTTAATCCAAAAAAAGAACTTAATAGGATCTATCGCAGGATTTGCCGGCATTTTATTGATAGCACTGAATGATCTCGATCAATTATTTGGAAATCTATTCACATTAATTTGTGCAACAGGCTACGCATTACACATAGTTATGGTCGAAAAATATGTGAAGGATTTAAATATTTCAAAATTAATGTTTGTGCAATCAGCTGTTGGCAGTATTTTGTGTATTCCTTTTATAAATTATGAGAATTTAAATATAAGTTACAAATTCTTTGTACCAATCTTTTTTCTTGGATTTGTTGTAAATTTTTGTGCTTTCTACTTACAGCTATTTGGTCAAAAATTTATTAATGCTTCAACAGCATCTCTCTTGTTTGGTTTAGAGGGTGTATTTGCATTATTGATAGGTGTATTTTTTGTTGGAGAAGTTTTAAATTTGTTAAATTGGGCCGGAGTGGTTTTAATGTTAATAGCGATATTTTATGTTGTTAAAGAATAGTTTCCTCTTTGTTAATACTGTTAAGATATTTCATAATTATTCTTAAAACAGCTACAAGAAAGAAAAAAGTAATTATTAAAATAATTAAAATTCTAGGTCCCTCTATGAATGGTATTTCACATGCAATTAGGTCATTACATAAACCAAATCCGTCTCCACCATTTGATAAATTAAAAATAATCAACAAAGGGTAAGCAAGAATTACAACTAGTGAAACTAAAATTAAAAAAACTACTAATCTTAATAAAAACATAATGAAATTATTTTAATATATATCTTGAAATGAAAGTAAAACTTATAAGCTATTCTAAACCAACGGATTCAATTAGCAGTGATGGTATAGATAATGCACAGGAATTAGTAGCATTTTGTGCAAGAGTTTCCAATCCTTCCAACCAATTAAACACTGAAACTAGTGAAAAATTAATTAAATATCTCATCAAAAATGCTCACTGGTCTCCACTTGAAATGGTAAGTGCATGTTTAGAAATTGAAACTACAAGGGATATTGCTAGACAAATTCTTCGACATAGATCTTTTAGTTTTCAAGAATTTAGTCAGAGATATGCAAATCCAGTTGAAGATTTAGAATTTGTAATTCGTGAAGCTAGATTGCAAGACCCAAAAAATAGACAAAACTCTATCAGTACAGACAATGAAAAAATTATTGAAAAATGGGAACAAATGCAATCTAAAGTTATAGACAAGGCAACTGAAGTCTATAACTGGGCTATTGAAAATGGCATAGCTAAAGAACAAGCTAGATCTGTATTACCTGAAGGAAACACTGTTAGTAGGATTTATATGAATGGAACTTTAAGAAGCTGGATACATTATATTCAATTGAGGGAAGAAAATGGAACTCAAAAAGAACACATGGAGATAGCAAAAGCATGTGCAGAAGTTATCAACAAAATTTTTCCTATGGGAAAGAATCTGACTTAAGTATCAAGCTTATATTTAAAAATTAAAAATTCATCGGTAACTTCAAACGTTGAGTCCGAAATTATCATGTAATCTTGAAAGTCAAGTTCTGCTTGTTTCATGAACAACATTCTTTCATCTCCTCCAACAGGTGGCATAGGTCTGTCTTTTACAGCGTCTGCTCTTTCTTTAAATCTTTTTTTAAATTCTTCTACATTAAAGGACATAGTTAGATATTAGTTAATTTGTAAGTAAAGTATTGATCTCGTTTTTGAGTTGTTGAGTTTTTTTAATTTTAATTGATTTTAGTTCAAGAAGTTTTACGCCCTCTGAAGAATTTACTTCAAGTTCAACTTTTGAATTACCAGGATATTTTTGTAATAACTCTTTTAACATTATTAGGTTTTGCCTATCTAGAGTCTCCTCCTCAACGATTATTCTCATTGGGGTTGTATCCATATCGTTTAACATTTTTGACGGTTCTATTGTTATTAGGTCTCTAGCTCTAATTATGTTTTCAGCTCCTCCAACAAAGCTTCCAGTTACTTTTACATAATTTTCCCCATCAACATCATTATTAAATTTATCTACAAGTTTATTAAAAAGTAACACGCCCACTGTTCCAGTTGTATCCTGCACATCAAATTGAATCCAAGGATTGCCTTTTCTTGAAACTCTTTTTTGTACATTAGAAAATAAACCAGATATCACAACGCTTATCTCTTCTTCATCTTCTGAACTTACTAATTCAATAATTGAATGGGTTGATTCTGACCTTAAAACTTCCCCATAACCATCAAGAGGATCTTCGCTTACAAAGAATCCCAACATCTCTCTTTCTCGATTTAAATATTCTTTTTTATCCCACTCAACATCTTCAATAATCGTTTTATTGATTCCATTATCGTCAAATTCGAATAATGAACCCTGGGCGCTATTTTTGGTCGATTTTAATTCTTTAGCATCCTCAATTAGATCTATAATTTTCTCATATATACCTTTTCGTGGAAATCCAAATTTATCAAAAGCACCGCCCTGTACAAGAGCTTCTATTCCTCTCTTATTTAATGATCTTGAGTCCATTCTTGTTAAGAAATCTTGAATGCTTTCATAATCTGAATTTTGTCTTTCAATGATAATTTTTTCTGCAGTTACATCTCCAACATTGCGAATAGCGGATAAGCCAAACAAGATTTCACCATTATTTACTGAAAAATCTTCGGAGCTTAAATTTATATCTGGTGTATTAACCTTGACACCCATTTCTCTTGCCTCAGATAGAAAGATAGCAGTTCTATCTTTATCTCTTTTTACAGCTGTTAAACATGCCGACAAATATTCAGCTGGATAATTAGATTTCAAAAAAGCAGTTTGATATGCCAACAATGCATATGGGACTGAATGGCTTTTATTGAACCCATAACCGGCAAAATATGCAATCTGATCAAAAAGTTCAACTGCAAATTGCTCTGAATAACCATTATTTAATGCTCCATCAGTAAATTTATTTCTTTGTTGTTCCATAACCTTTGGGATTTTCTTACCCATGGCTTTTCTTAGATCATCTGCTTCATCTAAATCAAATCCAGATATTCTTTGTGCTATTTGCATAACTTGTTCTTGATATAAAATTACACCATATGTTTCTTCTAAAATTTCTTTCAAGTCACTATGAAGATATTCAATTTCCTTTCTACCCGTAGCTCTTTCCGCGAATTCAGTGTGCATACCTGCCCCTAAAGGTCCAGGTCTAATCAAAGCAACTAGGGCAACAAGATCCTCGAATCTTTTAGGTTTTAAGTTTCTTGAAACTGATTGAGCAACTCGGCTTTCAAGTTGAAAAACGCCTGTCATTTTACCCTCAGAAAATAATTCATAAGTGGCTTTGTCATTAAGATCAATCTCATCAATATTTAAAGAATTGTCATTAATTAGCTCTAAGGCACGATCGATAATTGAAAGATTTCTAAGTCCAAGAAAATCCATTTTCAACAAACCAAGCTGTTCGACTGTATGCATTTCATATTGTGTAACTAGTTCTGCTCCATCTCCTTTTTGTTGAATAGGCAAAAATTTAGTCAACTTATCAGGAGATATGACAACTGCAGCTGCATGGATACCATCTTGCCTTCTTAAGCCTTCCAGCCCACGGGCAATATCAATTATTTTTTTAACTTCTGTGTTTTCTTTATATTGTTTTCTCAACTCTGAAGAAGCTGAATAAAATTCTTTGCTGTAACCACTTTGTGATATATCATCTTTATCAAGACACTCCCCCAAAGTTGCCGAAATACCTAGGATCATTGGTGGCATCAATTTAGCTACCTTGTCACCTGATGAAAATGGAAGTCCCAATACTCTAGCTGAATCTCTTATTGCTTGTTTAGCTTTTATCGTTGCAAATGTAACAATATGTGCAACCCTATCATTACCATATTTGTCAGAAACATAATCTATAACATCATTCCTATAGCGTTCATCAAAATCCATGTCTATATCTGGTAACTCTTTTCTTCCCTTGTTTAGGAAACGTTCAAACAGAAGGCCATACTTTAATGGTTCAATACCAGTTATACCAAGGCAGTAAGATACTATAGATCCAGCAGCTGAGCCTCTACCTGCACCTGTTCTTATTCCTTTTGATTTTGCATAATTGATTAAATCACCAACAATTAAAAAATAAGATGCGAAACCCATTGTGTTTATTACCTCGAGTTCATAATTTATTCTTTTTTCAAGTCCATCATTTAGAGCACCATATAAATTTTTTGCTCCCTCAAAAACTTTATCCTTTAAGAATTCATCTACATTTTGGGATTTATCTTCAATTGGAAAATCAGGTAAATAGTATGCATCCTTTTTAAATTCGTAATGGACTCTATCTAATATTTTTAAGGTGTTGTTACATGCATCTGGAAAATCGTTGTGTGGAAACAGTTTTCTCATATCCTCAGAAGATTTTATAAAATAGCCACTTCCATCAAATTTAAATCTACTCTCATCATCTAAAGTTGCATTTGTTTGAACACATAGCAAGGCGTCATGTGCAGATGCATCGCTATCATAAACGTAGTGTGAATCATTAGTTGCTACTAATGGTGCTGATATTGCTTCAGATATCTTTAATAAATCAGGAAGAATTTCTTCTTGTTGTTGTATACCATGCTTCATAATTTCAATGTAAAAGTTTTCTTTGCCAAATAAATTTTGATAAAAGTCTGCTTTTTCTAAAGCACGATCAAAACTTCTTTCTTGACCTTGGTTACCTTCTTCCCTTGAGGCATCAGGAGCTAGTAATTGAGCAATCTCACCGCCAAGACAACCCGAAAGCGCGATGATCCCCTCACTGTGTTCCTTTAAAAGGTTGTAGTCAACTCTAGGTTTATAATAATAACCTTCTGTGTAAGCCTTGCTAGCTATTTCGACAAGATTCCAATAACCTTTTGTATTTTCAGCCAGAAGGGTTAAATGAAATCTTTTATTTTTATCTCTATCGGGTTTTTCAAATCTGCTCGCTTCAATCACATAAGCTTCATAACCAATAATGGGTTTAAGATCTTTTTTTATTGCGGAATTATAAAACTCAAGTGCACCATATAAATTACCGTGATCTGTAATAGCTGCGCCAGGTTGATTTAATTCTAAAATGCGATTTAAAAAAGAATTAATTTTTGCAGCACCATCGAGCATTGAATATTCTGTATGTGCATGAAGGTGAACAAATGAATTTTCCATAAATTTATTTTAAATGATTTAGATTAATTAAACATTTATGAGACCATTAAAAAAATCTGGTTCGGTAGCTTCAAACTCATAATTATTACTTTTATGATTAAATTTAAGTTTTTTAGACATTAAGCATATCTGATCTTTATTTAGAGATTCAACTTTTTTTGCACTATATAAAACATCATTTAAGATCGGATTGCCTATGTACTCCATTTGAGATCTAATTTGATGATTTCTTCCAGTAATTAATTGAACCTTTAACTTGGTGAAGTTTTCATACTCATCTATAACCTCAAAGTGGGAAGTTGAAATTTTTCCTTCATTGCTTACGGCTCGTTTAGTCTTATTTTTTTTTGATTTTGATAATGGTAGCTCTATAACTCCAGATTGTGTTTTTAAATGACCTTCGACTAAACATGAATATTCTTTGTAGACTTTTCTTTCTTTGAATAAGGATTGTAAATAAGTAAATGTTTCAAAGTTTAAAGCAGCTACTATGAGTCCAGAAGTTACTTTATCTAATCTATGAACGATCCCTTCTCTTTTTTCAACCCCCCATTCAGCTATTGAAGGTTCCATCTCTAATAATTTATCACGTACAGAGATAGCTGAATTTGAATTTACTGGATGAGTTAAAACACCATTTGGTTTGTTAAAAACAACAAAATCCTCATTTTTAAAAATAACTTCAATCACTAGTGCTTATTAGCTCCGATAAGATCAACAAGAAAATTCCGATACTAATAAATGTATCAGCAAGATTAAATGATGGAATAAATAATAATTCAATAAAATCTGTAACTTTTCCATCATTTCCATTTACAAGATTCACAAATCTCTCGCCTAAGTTTCCGAGGGCTCCCCCTAAAACTAATACAAAGGCATACTCTTCAATTTTTTTACCAAATTCATTTTTAAATTGGAAAATTAACCAAATTAGAACTACTGAAGATACAGCAAAAGTAAATGGGGCTTGATCTTTTAAAAAACCAAAAGCAATCCCAGTGTTATAGTTGAGATCAATTTCTAAGATGTTGTCGATAATAACTAAATCTTCAAAATTATTTGAGCGAATATATGACTTTACTAAATTATCTAAGATACCCAGACATAATGAGATAATTAAAGGTTTTCTGTTGAGATTAAGAATCAAGTAATTCAGCACACTCTTTGCGTAAGGTTGCGTAAGGCAGGGCCTCAAGTCTTGCTACTGGAATAGGTTCGCCACAGTTTTCACAGTTGCCATACTTTTTCTTTTTAATGAGTACAAGAGCATGTTCAACTTGGTTCAGTAAATGTTTAGTATTTTCATCAAGAGTAAGCTCTTTTTCAAGCTCAAAAGCCATAGATCCACCATCCGCAGAAGTTGGATCAGGACTTCTTTCAGCTGAAGCTTCAGATAGTCTTACTTTTTCTCTTTCCTCTTGATGTTGTTCTAACATAGACAAAAGCTGCTCTCGTTCAGCTTCAAGTCTTTTTTTAAACTTATTTATCGTATTTTGTGAAAGTTTTCTAGCCATATTCTTTTTATTGTTGAATGTATATTAGTAAAATTTCGATTAAAAAAAAGAGATTTTAAAAAATTTAAAAAAATAAGTCTTTTATTGAATAATCATTAAAATTCTAAGGATATGTTCAAAAGAATTGATAACAATATTGATTTTGCAAAAAACGAAAACAAAATTTCAGATTATTGGAATGAAATAAATGCGTTTGAAAAATCCTTAGATATACGAAAAGATTCAAAAATTTTTAGATTTTATGATGGACCACCTTTCCCAACAGGTAGTCCTCATTATGGAAATTTACTTGCAGGAGTAATTAAAGACATTGTTCCAAGATACTGGACGATGAGAGGTTTCTTTGTTGAAAGGAGATTTGGGTGGGATGTCCACGGACTTCCAATTGAAATGGAAGTACAAAAAGAACTTGGTTTAGAAGATCCACAGGATATTGATGATTACGGAATTGATAAATTTAATGAAGCTTGTAGATCTCAAGTCCAAACAAATACTGAAAACTGGGAAAAGATTACAAGAAAGATTGGCAGATGGGTCGATTTTGAGAATGATTATAAAACAATGGACGTTGGGTTCATGGAAAGTGTTTGGTGGGTATTCAAAGAGCTTTATGATAAAGGTTTAATTTATAAAGATTATAAAGTTCTTCCTTACTCATGGGCTGCAGCTACACCTCTATCTAATTTTGAAGCAAATATGGACTATAGGGATGTTGAAGATCCCTCAATTTTCTTTCAGTTAGAAGCAAGAAATGACTTTAACGATATTAGAAAAGGCGACTATTTTCTTGTATGGACGACAACCCCTTGGTGTATACCCGCAAATTTAGCAATTGCAGTTGGAAGAGATATTAATTATTCAAGAGTGAAAATTGATAGTCAGTATTACTGGATTGCTACTGAAAGATTGCATGAACTAGATAATTATGATTATTCCATCCAAAGTTCATGTGATGGTGAAAATATGATTGGAGGAGAATACATTCCAGCATATTCTGAATTCGAAAAAGAGAATATAGGTAAAGCTTTTAAATTAATCCATAGTGATGATACAAATACTGCATCAGGTTCTGGTTTGGTGTCTCAAGCTCCTTCTTATGGTGAAAGTGATTTTTATTGTTTAAAAAATGCAGGAATTACCGTAATAGTTGATCCAGTTACATTGGCTGGTAAATTTGATCAATCTGTTGCAGGTCTTGAGGATTTAAATGTAAAGGATGCTGACAATGTAATTATTAAGCAATTGGATGAAAGGGGCTTACTTTTTAGTTCAAAAAGAGAAATGCATTCCTATCCCTTTTGTTGGAGAACAGGCACCCCATTAATTTATAAAGCTATTCCGACATGGTTTGTAAATGTTGAAAAAATTAGTGATCGAATGGTGGAACTTAATGCTGAAACCCATTGGGTCCCTGGATTTATAGGTGAGAAAAGGTTTTCTAATTGGTTAGCTGATGCAAGAGATTGGGCTATTAGTAGAAACAGATACTGGGGAAGCTGTATTCCAATATGGATAAATGATGATAATCCTGATGACATAATCTGTGTCGGTTCCATAGAACAACTTAAAGAACTTTCAGGAGTAGAGGTAGATGACTTACATAAACATTTTTTAGATGAAATAAAAATTGAAATAGATGGCAAAACATACACAAGAACCCCTGAAGTACTTGATTGTTGGTTCGAATCTGGTTCAATGCCCTATGGCCAACAACATTATCCTTTTGAAAATTCAGAAAAATTTATGGATGGTTTTCCTGCTGACTTTATTGCCGAGGGATTAGACCAAACAAGAGGTTGGTTTTATACATTAACTGTTCTGGCAGTATCACTTTTCGATTCTGTTGCTTTTAAAAATTGTATTACTACTGGAATGATTCTTGCAGAAGATGGTAGAAAAATGAGTAAAAGTCTTAAGAATTATCCAGATCCAGAAGATTTGCTAGATAAATATGGTGGTGATAGCTTGAGAGCTTATTTAATAAATTCACCAGTCGTTAGAGGGGAACCCCTAAAATTTTCAGAAGAAGGGGTAAAGTTAGTAACAAGGAATGTAATCTTACCTTTGTGGAATAGCTTTTCTTTTTTCTCAAATTATGCAAATGCAGACAATATAACAATTGAAGAATTAAATAAGGCTGCTCCAATAGAAAATAGAGCTTTAATGGATCAATGGATAATTTCTAGCCTTCAATCACTAATAAAAACTGTTAATGAGAAAATGGAAAATTATTATCTTTATGAAGTAATACCTCCACTTATAGGCTTTATCGATGAACTCACTAATTGGTATGTTCGAACAAACCGAAAACGATTTTGGAAGGAAAAAGATGTTAATGACATTGATAAATTAAACGCTTTTAAAACTTTACATGAAGTTCTTTTAGAATTTTCTAAAACAATGGCGCCTGTTCTTCCATTTATTTGCGAAGAAATATATCAAGGACTTATACAAGAACAAAATTCTAGCATTCATCTTGAAAACTACCCTGAAGCAAATGATCAAATAATAAATAAGAAACTGGAAGAACAGATAGTTATTGCTAAAAAAATTATCAAGACAGGAAGAAATATAAGATTAAATTTGAATCTTCCAAATAAACAACCATTAGAAAAAATCTCAATAATATCGAACAATCCTCAATTAGTAAATGATATTGAAAGTGTAAAAGAAATAATATTGGATGAACTTAATTTAAAAAACATAGACTATCTAAATGAAGTTGATGATTGGTATAAATATGAATGTAAACCAGATTTTTCAAAGTTAGGACCAAAATTAGGTAGTGAAATTACAAACTTATCTAGTTTTTTAAATGAACTTAAACAAAATGAAATTAAAGAAATAATTGAAAATAATGGTTTGTCTTATAAAAAAAATAAAATTTCTTTAAATGATTTAGACATGAGACTTGTAAAGCTCGAGGAAAGAGAAAGCCATGAAATAATTGAAGAATTTAGCATTAATCTTGATATTCAAATATCAGATGAATTATTTTACGAGAGAATATCAAGAGAGATTGTCTCGATTGTCCAAAATCAAAGAAAAGATTTGAAGTTTGACATAACTGATCGAATAAAACTTAACATTCTAACAGATGACGAAAAAGCGAAAGCAAGTTTTAAGCTTTTTAATGATTATATTGCAAAAGAAACTCTTGCAACTGAGATTAACTTAGTTGAGAAAAAAGCATCAAATGTACTTCTTGATTTTAAATTAGACACAGTTATTGAAAAGATCTAACAAACAAATCTAAGAATGATTGGCTGAAGAAAGTTAATTCCCAATATAAGAACAATTGGTGATAAGTCAATACCTGCCATGCCGATTCTAAGCGGGCCTATTCTACTTCTGATTGGTTCTAACAACCTTCCATAAAAACGATCTAAAATCATTTTTAATTGTCCAATTGGATGATCATCTGAAACTTGTATCCAACTTAATATGATCCATAAAAACAAGGAATAGCTTAAAAGCCTAAATCCAAGTAAAAATAAACTACACATTAATTTTATAGAGACCAAGAGTTTGCAATCTCTCTCGTTCAGTTGATGGAAGTGACATATTTGAGGGGATAACTAAATAGACGCCATCCTTATGAATAATTCTCATTTTTGAGTCGCTGATAAAAGCAATGCCTGTAATAAAATCAACAATTCTTTGTCTGATGGCATGATCGGTAATATCTCTTATATCTACAGCAACAATATATCCTTCTTTTATGGGTGGCCCAATAAGATGACTGTCATTAAAAGACCTTAAAACTTTAATTTCAACTTCATCTTTTGGTTGGTGAATTTTTAAATCACCCGTGTAATCTTCATTTTCAAATCTATTTTCAGATGAAGGACGCACAGTGCGTGTATTTTCCGGTGCGAGATCTTCAACATATTCTGGCTGTTTTAAGCCTATTGAAATCAAGAATTTTTCTAACATTAATTAAAAATTTTACTACCTATTCGTATTATTGTAGCACCATAATCTAAGGCTATTTTATAGTCGCCTGACATACCCATCGATAATTCTCCTTTATAATTTTTAAAATCTTTCTTTAACTTCTCGTTAATTTTTGACAT
>PYIJ01022875.1_pt1 | contig 15278 bp, 13 predicted proteins | sample 3578051 | NCBI WGS metagenome assembly PYIJ01 (sample SAMN08408021, study PRJNA431606) | Marine metagenome isolate SA_KN192-05_S13_5m, whole genome shotgun... | biome: marine; feature: oceanic pelagic zone; material: water; isolation source: surface water sample, 0.2-0.8 um fraction ... | reverse complement strand
TCCATCTCCTATCGTTATTGATGAAGCTGATGCGATTCTCACTCCGGGAGTAATCAAACAAAATTTGCCAATTTTTATTTCCCCCTCGTGACCTTCTAAGCTCCAGGTAGTCAAATGTATATAATTATCAGGTGAGGCAACCATAGTTGGATGGTCTCCTACAAAAATATTTCTTCCGTAAATATCAAAATATCTTGCACCCATTATGTTGTGGCCCTTGCCAAAATATTCAAATTGTGGGGCTAAATAGTTATTCACATAAAAATCATTATATTTAGCGAATAGCTTCTTCAGCCAGTATGGTCTGTGATCTTTTCTAATATCTTGCCTCCAAAGTACATGATAAGATACGCGCCTTCTATGGAACAACCCTTGGACCAAAAAAATACGCTTTTTTCCAGTAGAGCAACTAGTGAGGCATCTAGCTTCTTTAAGTTAGCTGTACCCATGTTTCTAACCCAATTAGCTTTACAGCTAATTCAAGTGAATTCAGTTGTTCAAAGTGGAAATTACTCTACTGATGTGCAGGCAGGTATTATGTTAGCAGGAAATTTATGGTTTCCTGTCATGGTCGGTATCGGAGGTGTTCTTTTCTTTGTAACCCCAATGGTTGCTCAGTTATATGGTGCCAGAAATTTAAAAGATATTGGACCTCTAGCCAGACAGGCTATTTGGTTATCTTTGCCAATTGTTTTAATTGGAATGTTCATACTGTCTCAAGCATCAACTATTCTGACAATTGCTAAGGTAGATCAGTCTATAATTAAATATTCCGAAGAGTATCTAAGCTATTTTATCTTTGCTTTACCTGCGATTATGTTAAGTCAGCCTTTACGTTCACTCTGTGAGGGCGTTACAAGACCTCTTCCGATTACTTTACTCAATATTCTAATGCTTTTGATAGCTATCATAGGTAATTACACTTTTATCTATGGAAATTTTGGTTTTCCTGAAATGGGTGCTCGTGGAGCTGGTCTCTCCGCAGTTATAGGTACTTGGACTACCTTTATTTTATTAATAATTTATTTAAATTATCAGAAGGCCTTTGGGACGGAGCTTTTCTCGAAATTTGATTTACCTAATATACAAAAAATAAAGGAGATCCTAGTGGGAGGAATTCCCGTTGGACTGGGTAATTTTATTGAATTGAGTATGTTTAGCGGTGCAGGAATCATTCTAGGAAGATTTGGTAGTGAAGTCATTGCAGCGAATGGAATCGCTCTAACTCTAGGTGGTTTATTTTTTATGGTTCCTTTATCTATAGGTAATGCCGCAGCAGTAAGAGTTGGGAACAATGTAGGTGCAAATAATATGAAAGGAGCTAAATACAGTTCATATTTTTCATTACGACTCGCCACTATATGTGCTTTATTTATGAGTTTAATAATTGTACTCAATGCTGAGTTTCTTGCCGGCCTTCTTAATGATAATCCGGAAGTTATTGCCCTGGCAGTGATACTTCTGAGTTTTGCTGCTTTCTTCCAAGTGGCAGACGGGCTAGCCATGGCAAGTATTGGAAGTATGAGAGGTTATAAAGATACATTTGGCCCAATGAAAATAATGGCTATTTCTTATTGGGGAGTTGGTTTACCTTTAGGAATAGTACTTTCTATTACAGATATACTTACTAATCAAATGGGGGCCGTAGGTATGTGGACTGGAATGGCAGCAGGCTTATTGGTCGCAGCAATATTAATGGTGAGAAGAGTAAGAAAAATTTCAACCCAGTTTATTGATGAAAATTGATATAGATGCCAAAGGGTTAAAATGCCCCGAACCTATTATGTTATTGCATAAAGCGATTAGAGAATCTAATCCAGGTGACTATATACATCTCAATGCTACAGATAAAAGTACGGAAAGGGATGTAAGCAAATTTTGTCAGTTTTTGGGTCACAAACTAATTGAAAAAGAAATCACTCAAGAAAACCTTTATTTTGTTGTTCAAAAAAAAGATAAGAATATAATTTAAATAAGGAGAAGCTAATGACGTATATAAATAAACAATGGTTACTAGACCAAAGACCGAAAGGAATGCCTGGTGATGAGTGCTGGAAACTAAATGAAGAAGAGGTTCGCCCTCTAGAAAAAGGTGAAGTCTTAATAAAAATTCTATATCTATCAATTGATCCCTATATGAGAGGAAGGATGAATGATGGAGAGTCATATGCTGAACCTGCAGCATTAGGAGAACCAATGACTGGAGAGTCTGTAGGAGTGGTAGTTGAAAGCGAATCAGATAAATACATGAAAGGTGATTACCTTTGTGTTCATAAAGGATGGCAAACTCACATTATTGCACATGATGAAGAGCCGGCATTATTTAAAGCAGATCCGTCTATAGTCCCCCTTCAAACTTACCTGGGAACAGTTGGAATGCCAGGAAGAACAGCTTACTTTGGTCTTCTTAGGGTTGGTCTCCCTAAGTCAGGAGAAACTATTGTAGTTTCTGCTGCGTCCGGAGCTGTGGGCACAGTTGTAGGTCAGATGGGAAAAATCTTAGGCTGCAAAGTTGTCGGAGTAGCAGGCGGTGAAAAGAAATGTTCATATGTTAAAGATGAATTAGGGTTTGATGAATGCATAGATTACAAGGCCGGAAATATTCAAGAGAATCTGGCTAAAGCTTGTCCTGACGGAATTGATATTTATTTCGAGAATGTTGGAGGTCCTGTAAGTAAGGCAGTTGCTACTCTTCTTAACGAAGGGTCACGCGTTCCTATTTGTGGATTTATATCAGCTTATAATTCTGAAGATATGACCCAAGAAGAAACGCCGTTTCATATTTTTGGTGCTGCTGACCCAACTCCTGAACATAGATTCTTTGTAGTTACTGAATGGTTTAAAGAATGGAGAGAGGCCACAGAAGAATTATCTCAATGGATATCCGAAGGCAAAATCAAATATGAAGAAACAATAACAGAAGGTTTTGAGAATGCGCCGCAAGGCCTAAGAGATGTATTGAGTGGTAAGAATTTTGGTAAACAACTTATTAAAGTAGCTGAGGAGTAATTACTCTCCCTCCCATTTAAATTCTAAACCATTCTCAATATTCTCCTGACTATTGAGTAAAGATCTCATGGCCCTTGCCGCATCTTTGGAATTCATTGTGATATCGAAGGCTTTCTGCTCTAGAAGTAAACTCTCTTCCAAAGTCATTTCCAGGCCCTGATGAATTATTTTTTTTACCTGATTTAAAGCAATTGGTGCTCGATTGGCAAGATCTTTGCAGTAAGCTTCAAGCTCATTTGCAAATTTTTCTTCAGATATTAATTTATTGATAATTCCTAAATTGTGAGCTTCGGCTGAAGTAATTAATTTGGCATGAAGAATTAAATCTAATGCCCTTGAAGAGCCAATGAGCCTAGATAATCTTTGTGTACCACCTCCTCCAGGAAGTATTCCAACAGAAGTTTCTGGAAGACCAATTAGATAGTCTCCTTCTGACATAATTCTTAAATCACAGCCCAAGGCAAACTCACACCCACCCCCTGCGGTGTTTCCATTTATTCCTGCGACTACTATTGCTTCTAAATCTCTAAGGCGTAAAAGCATTTTATGAAATGCATGAAGTTCTTTTGTATCTTTTTTAATTTCTTCAGATTCAAGATTTTTTTCTGCAGAGTCTGCCAATTCACCAACTTCATAATGTTTTATAAATACGCCTTCTCCTTCGCCTGTAAAAGCTAGAACTCTTAAGTCCTTTCTTTTTTCCATAAGGTCTAAGAACTTATGAATCTCCGCTACTCCTGAAGAAGTTAAAGTGTGATTGGGTGGATTAGATAAATAACAGATTATGTATTGACCATTATCTTCGATTCTTAAATGATTAAAGCTCTCTACCATCCTGTTACCTCAGCAATACCTTTTCCTATATCTGCAGGGCTTTTAACTGTATGAACTCCTGCAGCTTCAAGAGCTTTGAATTTATCATCTGCAGTACCTTTACCTCCTGCGATTATTGCTCCAGCATGTCCCATTCTTTTTCCAGGAGGGGCAGTGACACCAGCAATATAGGAAACAACGGGCTTGGTTACATTAGATTTTATAAATTCAGCAGCTGCTTCTTCAGCTGTTCCACCTATCTCACCAACCATGACAATTGCTTCAGTTGAAGTATCACTTTCAAACAACTCTAGTACATCTATAAAGCTTGTTCCTGGAATTGGGTCCCCACCTATTCCAACGCAACTAGTTTGGCCAAAGCCTAAGTCAGTGGTTTGTTTCACGGCCTCGTAGGTCAAAGTGCCGGATCTAGAGATAATTCCTACCTTACCTTGTAAATGTATGTTTCCAGGCATAATTCCCATCTTAGACTCTCCTGGTGTAATTATTCCAGGACAATTGGGTCCAATTAATCTTACTCCCAAATCATCACATCTTGCTTTTACTTCCAACATATCAATTGTTGGTATACCTTCAGTGATACATACAATCAAGGAAATGCCCGACTCGGCTGCTTCAAGGATTGAGGACTTACAAAATCTAGCCGGTACAAAAATTAAGCTAGCTGTTGCACCTGTGTTATCGACGGCTTCTTTAACCGTATTAAATACGGGAAGATCTAAATGAGTTTGTCCTCCTTTTCCGGGAGTAACTCCTCCCACCAAAGCAGTTCCATAATCAAGACACTGAATACAGTGTTGAGTAGCCTGACCACCGGTAAATCCTTGGCAAATAACTTTTGTAGTTTTATCAATAAGAATGCTCATGCTATATCTCCTTTTGAGGCTTTGACAGCCAAGCTGGCAGCTTCTTCTAAACTAGATGCTGGAATAATATTAAGTTCGCACTCATCAAGAATTTTTAAGCCTTTTTCAGCACTATTACCTTCCAATCTAACAACAACAGGTACTGATACTCCCATGACAGTTAGAGCTTCAACTATTCCTTCAGCTATAACATCACATCTAACTATTCCTCCAAATATATTTATCAAAACCGTATTGACGTTTTCATCTGAAAGAATGATCTTAAAGGCCTCAGCAACTCTCTTAGAGTCAGCTGTGCCGCCTACATCTAAGAAATTTGCAGGTTCTCCTCCATGCAGTTTTATTATATCCATGGTTCCCATTGCTAATCCTGCACCATTGACCATACAGCCTATAGTTCCGTCTAGGGCTACATAACTTAGATCCCACTCAGCTGCTTTAGCTTCTCTTGGGTCTTCTTGGGATGGATCTCTTAGAGCTTCCATCTGCTCTTGTCTATAAATAGCATTAGAATCAACATTTATCTTTGCATCTAAGCAAATTAAGTCTCCAGAAGAGGTTATGACAAGAGGATTAACTTCTACTAGAGATAAATCTTTCTCTATAAAAAGTCTTATCAGCCCATCAAATATTTCTTGAAATTGAGAAGCCTGTGTTTGATTCAATCCAAGCTTATCTGATAGATCAGTTGCTTGTGATGGTACTGGACCTGTAATAGGGTCTATTTCTGCTTTAAATATCTTGTCAGGAGTTTCTTCAGCTACCTCTTCAATGTTCACACCTCCTTCAGTTGATGCCATAACAACCAATCTTTGTGAAGCTCTATCTATAACAGCTCCCAGGTAAAGCTCTTTATCAATTTCAGTACAAGTTTCTATCAAGATCTCATTAACTGGCTGGCCTTTTTCATCAGTTTGGAAAGTAACTAGGTTTTGTCCTAACCATTTATTAGCAAATTCTTTTACTTTTTCAATACTATCTACAACCTCAACACCCCCGGCCTTTCCTCTTCCCCCAGCATGAACTTGAGCCTTCACAACCCATTTATTCACATTTAAAGACTTTGCTACTTTTTCTGCCTCTTCAACTGAAGATGCAGCTAGACCCTCTGAAACATATATTTTATATTCTCGGAATAGTTGTTTAGATTGATATTCGTGCAGATTCATTCTTTCTCCCTAGAGCTTAATCTCATAGTCTCCTAACATGCCATCTTAGAGAAGCATTGTAGAGGATAAATGAAGAACTGAGGAGTCTGAAAGTCAGAAAGGAATTTTTACTTAGATTTTTCTCTAGTTAGTAATTTATTTCTAATATTTGAGATTGCTTCAGTGGGATTTAGACCTTTTGGGCAAACCGATACGCAGTTCATTATTCCATGACATCTATACAGGCTAAAAGCATCTTCCAAGTCATCTAACCTTTCTTCAGTCGCTTCATCACGAGTATCGGCAATAAATCTCCAAGACTGCAGCAACGCAGCAGGTCCAAGAAACTTATCTGGATTCCACCAGAAAGAAGGACAGGAAGTAGAGCAACATCCGCACAGTATGCATTCGTAAAGACCATCTAATTCTTCTCTAGCTTCAGGTGTCTGTTTTCTTTCAATATCTGGTGAATCACCCTTAGTTATTAAGTAAGGTTTAACTTTCTCAAGTTGGTCAAAGAATTGTTTCATGTCTACTATTAGATCTCTCACAACAGGCAAACCAGGCATTGGACGAAGCGTAATTTTATTTCTTTTAATAACCTCGGATAGTGGAGTTATGCATGCAAGGCCATTCTTACCATTAATATTCATTCCATCAGAGCCACACACACCTTCTCTACATGATCTTCTGTATGACAAAGAAGGTTCTTGTTCCTTTGCCAAATGCAAGGCATCTAAGACCATAATATCTTTATCGGTAGGTATCTCTATTACAACATCCTGCATGTATGGTTTCTTATCCACTGTAGGATCATAACGATAAATACTCATCGTTATTGTTTTTATCTGTGCTACAGGTATTACCGCTGCACTCATTAATAACTCCTTACCATAGGTTGAAATGCCTGAACTGTTTTAGGCCTATAATTAACATCTCTCTTACTTACTTCTTTTGTTTCAGCAAAATAGATTGAGTGTTTGAGCCAATTATCATCGTCACGTTCTGTGAAATCATCTCTAGCGTGTGCACCACGACTTTCTTTTCTTTCGTTTGCAGTTATAGCAGTAGCCTCGGCCACTTCAAATAGATTTTGCATTTCTAAAGCTTCAATCCTGGCAGTATTAAATGTAGCTGATTTGTCTTGTAAGAAAATAGAATCGACCTCTTCTCTTGTCTTTGCAAGTTCTCCTATGCCTTTTTCCATAAGATCGCCTCTTCTGAAAACTCCAAAATTATTTTGCATATTTTGTTGCATCTTTTCCTTCAATACTGAGACTTGATCTCCCTCTGTAGAGGCATTTAATTTATTAAGTCTCTCTAATGCCTTATCAATGTCGTCAGGAGAAGCATCTTTAAGATCAACGCCTTGCTTCATAGCCTCTTCGATATAAAGACCTGCAGCTCTACCAAATACAACGAGGTCAAGGAGAGAATTCCCTCCTAATCTATTACCGCCATGAACTGAAACACATGCAACCTCTCCAGCCGCATATAAACCATCAATTATCTTGTCCTCACCATTTTCTACAGAAATCACTTGACCGTTGATATTTGTAGGTATTCCACCCATCATATAGTGACAAGTTGGAACTACAGGTATTGGCGTTACAGCAGGATCAACACCTGCAAATGTCTTAGATAATTCTGTAATCCCAGGAAGACGTTTATGGACCACTTCAGGACCTAAATGATCTAATCTTAAGAAAATATGGTCTGCATTTGGTCCGCATCCTCGGCCTTCTAAAATTTCGAGTGCCATTGATCTAGCAACAACATCTCTGCTGGCTAAGTCTTTGGCATTAGGAGCATACCTTTCCATGAATCTTTCACCATCTTTATTTAGAAGGTAACCACCTTCTCCTCTGCAACCTTCTGTTACCAAAGTACCTGCTCCGTGTATTCCAGTAGGATGAAATTGCCACATTTCTATATCTTGAACCGGCATACCAGCTCTCAAGGCCATGCCTATTCCGTCTCCAGAATTAATTAAAGCGTTGGTTGTTGAAGCATAAATCCTGCCAGCACCACCAGTAGCTAATACGGTTGCTTTAGATTTAATGTAATAAATTTCACCAGTTTCAATTTTAAATGCTATTACACCCACTACAGCTTTATCAGCATTTAAAACCAAATCAACGGCAAACCATTCATTCAAAAAGTTAGTACCTGCCTTCAAATTCGCCTGATATAGAGTGTGAAGTAGACTGTGGCCTGTTCGATCTGCCGCCGCACAAGTTCTGGTTGCTTGACCGCCTTTTCCATAATCTTTTGATTGCCCGCCGAAAGGTCTTTGATAGATTCTTCCTTCCTCTGTTCTAGAAAATGGCAAGCCCATATGCTCAAGCTCAAAGACAGCTTTAGGCCCTTCACTGCACATGTATTCTATTGCTTCTTGATCTCCTATGTAATCTGATCCTTTGACGGTATCAAACATATGCCATCTCCAATCATCATCTGGATCATCGCTTTGAATAGCGCAAGTTATTCCGCCTTGAGCTGAGACAGTATGGGAACGAGTAGGAAAAACCTTTGAAATTACGGCTGTATTTAGACCTGACTCAGCGAGTTGCAGAGAAGCTCTCATTCCCGCTCCACCGCCACCTACTATAATTCCATCGAATTCCATAACAGGGAGATCTTTAGCATTTATTATTTCATTTACTAACATATTCTTTACCAGATAATTATTATTACCCAAGTTAGAATTAAAGCTATTATCGCAGCAACGATGCCTCTGAAACTAACATATAAAATTCTTCCTAAATTGCCAAATATTCTTGGGGTGAGGTAATCGCTTGATACTGCCCAAGTACCAAGCCAAGTGTGAACTGCAAAAGCGAGAAAAAATATAGATGTGAACATCTTATTGAGGGTACTTTCAAAGAAAGTTGACCACAAATTGAAATCCAGTTCCTCAGTGATGATTACGAAACCTCCTAAATAAATTGTATAAAAAAGTATCAAGAGAGCACACGCCCTAATTATTAGAAATTCTTTAGATCCATGTCCTAGTTTTGAAAACATACTTAAAATATCTGGATTAAAAAGAAAATAGCTATAGCAAAGGTCATACCAAAAACTAACCAAGACAAGAATCTACCAGATTCAAGAGTCTCCCCTACTCCAAAAGCATCACTTATTAGCTTCTTTAAACCGGCTAATAGATGATAACTAAAGCCCACCAAAATAAGATAAGTAATCATTTTTAAGAGTAAAGAATTCTGATACAAGTTAGTCAGTGCCATAAAACTCTCCTGAGATTTAAGCGAAGTACTAAACAACCAAACAACCAAAGGGAAACTAAAGAAAACAGCTAACCCAGACAGTCTATGAAGAATAGAAGACAATCCTATAATAGGAAGGCTAATTGTTAGTAAATTTAAGTTTACTGGTCGGTTGTCTTTTTCAATCACTTAATCAATCAAGAATTTGCTCTCTGAGCGCATGAAAGCTTGCACATTATAGTTATTTGATGGATCAAATACCACTTTTGTTTAATAACTCTTTTCTAATTTTTTTATTAAGAGGACTAATACTAAAAAAAGAGGGAGGATAAAAATGAAGGGCATATTCATAGAAGAACTATAGAGAATACCACTTAAAAAGGGCCCTAGTGCAAAGCCAATACCAGGTGCAACCATTGCCAATCCTACTGCTGCCCCTTGATTGTCCTTATCTGCATTTAAAGAAGCAGCGGACGTGTATCCAGGAGAAGCTAAACCCATGCCAAGGCCCATGGCAGCCATACCGATATAAATGAATAAAAAATTAGGAGAAAAAATAATAAGAACACTACTTAAAATAAAAAGTGGAATAGAAAATTTTATTAAATTTAGAGGCCCTCCTTTATATTTTTGAACTATAGTTAGTTGAGAAACTATAGACATGAGTGCCATAGTACCCAGCAAAAGAGCGGTCGTTTGAGCTGTTTGATCTAAGTTGTATCCAAACCTGTCCTGTATGTAAAAGGCAGTAACTGATTGCACAATAGCAAATGCTGTAAAGATGATTACGCCAATGGATATAAGTAATTTTAGATTAAAATCTAGAACTAACTTAGTATCTTGTATTTCTTCATCAGAGTTTATTTGATTATCAGGTAAATAGAAGTAAACAAATAAAGCTGCCAATGCCATGATCATAGACATAACTATAAGGGGAGTTAATAATCCAAACTGTTCTATCTGAATATCAAAAATATTCAGACCTACTAGTGATCCTACTAAAACAGGGCCAAGAATTGTGCCGAGGTTATTAGCTGCTCCAAACTTACCCATACCTGAGGATCTTTCCTCTTCTGTAGTGACGTCAGCTACATAAGCACCAGATGCTGGTCTTGAGGCTGCACCAATGGCTGAATTAATCACACGGGAGATCAATAAGATCATCAACAGTGAGAATCCTGTGAAAGTTCCTATTAGCCCTAGCGATGCTGAATAAAGAAAAAATACATTTGATAAGACATATCCAGATAAACCAATTAAAAGGACCTTTTTTCGACCTATTCTGTCACTCAATTTTCCCCAGAAAGGTGTAAAAACGATAAACATGGCAGCTGATATAGAAACAAGAGTATTTATTTCGATTTCTGTGAAGCTAAATTCTCTACCTATGATAGGCATAGTTTGCCAATAAACAGATTGACCCATGCTAACAAATAAGATTACTAGCATTAAACTAGATAAAATATTTGAATGGTCTTTTGGGGCTTCCTTGCTTCTAGTTTCCATTACTCAGAATCTATTCTCAGCAAGAAAGCATACTCCATTGCAACTTCCTTTAAACTTTCAAATCTTCCACTTACACCGCTATGGCCAGCGCTCATATTCACTTTAAATAAGATTGGATTATCGCTTTGACTAAAATCTCTTAACTTAGCAACGTATTTAGCTGGTTCATAATATTGAACTTGCGAGTCCCATAATCCAGCAGTTACTAAGATACTAGGATATTCATACTCACCAATATTGTCATAAGGTGAATATTGCATAATGTAATCAAATTCATCTTTATTCTCTGGATTGCCCCATTCGCTATATTCTCCAGTTGTGAGTGGAATACTTGGGTCAGACATAGTCGTAATTACATCAACAAATGGGACATTTGAAATGATTCCCTTATATAGTTTTGGTTCCATATTTACAATTGCACCCATGAGCAATCCTCCAGCACTACCTCCTCCAGCATAAACTCTTTTGGGATCTCCAAAACCCTCATCAATTAGGCCTTTTGTGACATCAATGAAATCATAAAAAGTATTTAACTTATTAAATATTTTTCCATCTTCATACCAAGGTCTGCCCAGTTCTTGCCCACCTCTTATATGCGCTATCGCAAAAACAAACCCTCTATCTAGAAGGGATAATCTACTAGAACTGAAACCAGCATCTACAGAGATACCGTAAGAACCATAACCATATACGAACAAAGGATTTTTGTTCTTCTTAAATTTTGTTCTTTTATATACAAGTGATACTGGCACCAAGGTTCCGTCTCTTGCCTCAATAAATTTCCGATCCACTTTGTAATCACTGCTTGAAAATTGTCCTTTAATCTCAGCTTCTTTTAAAAGCCTCTTACGACCACTAGACAGCCCCACAGAAAATAAACTATCTGGGGTCCTCATGCTTGAATATCCAAAATAAAACTTATCAGTATCATATTCTGGATTAGCTGCCAGGTATGCAGTATAGGTGGGATCGTTAAAGTTGATACTTTTTATGGATTGAGATTTCTTATCTAAAATTTTAAGATTCTTTAAACCATTCTCTCTTTCCATTATTACAAGATGATGAGGAAATGGAATGACTGACTGCAAGAGAACATCCTTTCTATGAGGTATCAATTCTCTCCAAGATTTTTTATTATTTGAATTTTCTAAAGAAGTTTCGAGAAGCCTAAAATTGATGGCATTCCAGTTGGACTCTACTATGAATCTATTACTTGCAGGATCATGATCAACCGAATAAAGATGATCATCTTCGCGTTCTAGAAAAATTAAAGGCTCCATCTTCGGATCATCTGAGTTAATTAGTCTTACCTCAGAACTAGTAGTCGAAGAAATATTAATTTCAACAAAATCCATTGATCGTGTATTACCTACCGACAAATGAAATGTTGTATCGTTTTCTTCATAAATGATTGTATCTTTTTCAAACGAAGTACCTATTTCATGTCTTTTAACTTGAAAAGGTAGCAATGTTTCTTCATCTCTAAGAACATAGAATAAAAATCTACCATCTTTAGACCAGGCCATATCTCCTGAAGTGTTCTCAATAGAATAGTCATAAGTAGAATTAGTATTTAGATCTTTGAATTTTATTTTGTATTGTCTGCGCCCGTTTAAGTCTTCTGCAAAAGCCAAAAGATTCTCTTGTGGGGAAATACTCCAGTTAGCTAATTGATAGAAATCTTCACCTTCTGCTAGTTTATTAACATCAAGTAGAATAAATTCTTCAGAATTCTTGTCTTTCCTACGGATATAAATCGCATGCTCATTTCCGGGTTTATATCTCCTAAAATATTCAAAGTTTTTAAGTCTTACAGGAACAGAATCTTCCTTTTTAGGGATTCTGCGTGTAATTTCTTCAAAGAGCATAGCTCTTGTATCTTCTCCGGTAAGAAACCATTCTTCTAAATAAACATTTTCTGAATCAAGATGATCTAAAACCTTTTTATCTTCTCTGGTATCGTCCCGCATCCAATAATAGTTATCCACTCTTTTTACGCCATGCGCTTCAAAGGTTACGGGGATTTTTTGTGGAGAAGGTTTTAAGTCTTTCAAGTCTTTTATATGATTTTCACTGAAATGTAATAAAGGCAAGTAGAGTAACAGAAAAGTATAAATAAGCTTAAACATTGTTCTATTTTTTTCGCCTTTTAATCAATCTTTTTCTTTTTTTAATTTGCCTCTCATTAAGCTGATTGGGTTTATTTTTATAAGGATTATTTTGTTCTTTGTATATGACCTCCAAAGGGGTCGAGCCTAGCTGGAGTTCACTTCTAAAAAAATTTTCTAGATAACGTGTATAACTAGACTGAATCTCTTTAAGATTATTTCCATGTATAACAATTCTGGGTGGACTATTCCCTCCTGAATGAACATACCTAAGCTTAGGTCTAAAACGCCCAGACATAGGAGGCTGTTGATTAGAAAGGGCTTTTTTTAAAATTTTGTTAAGAATCGAAGTATCAAGTTCTTTTAGAGAGTTTTGATATATCTGATCAGTTAAGGTGAGAAGTTTTTTTAGACCTCTTCCCTCTTTTGCAGAAATATAGTGCAAAGATAAATAACTGGCAAAACGTAATTTTCGATTTATTTTTTGTTCCAAGGTTTCTTTATCTTGTTTCTTTAGCAGGTCCATTTTATTGGCAACAACTATTACTGGTCTGCCTATAGCTAAGGTTAAACCCAAAAGGTGTATATCCTGATCGACGATACTCTCAGATCCATCGAGAAGCAGGATAACAACATCAGCTCTTTTAATTGATTCAACTGATTTAGATACAGAGAATTTTTCTGTGATTTCTCTGATAGATCTTTTTCTACGCATTCCAGCAGTGTCTATCAAAGTAAGTTTTCTTTTACCTATATCGAATGGAACCTCTATGGAGTCTCTTGTAGTTCCTGATATAGATGAAACTACTAACCTGTCTTCTCCTATTAACGCATTAATCAATGTAGATTTACCTGCGTTAGGTCGACCAATTATGGAAATCTTTAATGAGTCATCTGCAACCATTTCCGATCTTAATTCTTCAGAATCTTCCAGTTCAATTAAGCTTTCTCTCAAAGAGTTGAAACCTTTGTTGTGAGAAGCAGATAAGTGAATAACCTCTTGAAAACCAAATGCATTGAACTCTGCGGATGATTCTTCTATCTTTGGGTTATCCGCTTTATTGATAAGAAGTATAGTTTTCTTATCATGTTTTCGAAGATTTTGAGCTAGCTCTTGATCCATGGGCACTACTCCATCCAAGGCATCAACTACAAAAAGAAGTGTATCGGCTTCCTCTATCGCAACGTCAGTTTGTTGTTTTATTGCTCGTGAAATATCATCTGTACCATCGTTTATGCCACCTGTATCAATTAAGGTGATATTTGAGTTTTTTAGACTACCGTATTGTCTATCTCTTGTTAGACCAGAGAAATCAGCAACTATTGCAGATTTAGAACCAGTAAGGATGTTAAATATTGTTGACTTACCTACATTCGGACGACCAACAATTGCTACTACAGACATGATTTTCCTCTAATACCAAAATCATTTAGTTGGTGGTAAATTTTTGGATTCTTCCAGTTGAATCTACTACTATTAGATCATTTCCATCAGAGACGATCTCAAGTAAAGCATTTCTAGATACTTTCCTTCTACCTTCAAAATTACCATTTTGTGCATTTAGAAGGTGAATATACCCTTCGAAATCTCCAACAGCTACTAGATTCCTTATAGAAACAGGAGAAGTTAATTTCCTTAATTTAAGATCCTCTTGTTCCCAGATTATGGCTCCAGTGGCAGTTCCAAAGGCTTTCAGGATTCCTTGATCATCAACTGCAATTACTCTCGAACCATTAACAGCTAAGTCTTTAACAGTAGATAATTCTTCTTGCCAAGCTGGTCTTCCGTCCCTGAGATTTATTGCCATGATATTTCCTTGATAAGATGCTGCAATTAATAATTCATTTACAATTACAGGCTTTCCATCTACATCTACTATTCTTTCTAACTCTGATTTTCCTTCATTGATTGTTACTGGGAGTTCAAGTCTTATTGCTCCAGAATCTGGATAGATCATCGCCACTTTCCCATTAGCAAAACCTGTAAAGATAAATCCTTTATCGATGAAAGGACTGGAGGTCCCTCTCAAAGTCAAACTGGGCAACACGGTCTGATGAAACCAATCTAATTTTCCAGTCTTCAAACTGTAACCAGAAACTCTTCCGTCAACAGTCTGAAGTATAATGTGACTACCGGAATTTGCTGGCGGAGAAAGGCCTTCACTAGAGGTTTGTGATCTCCATAATTCTTGTCCATCCTTATGATCGAGAGCTACTAGGAAACCGTCTAGGGTGCTATATGTCACTGTCTTAAAATTTACATCTAATCCGGAAGAAACTATGTCGTTTGTTTGCTTGTTCCAAATGCTGTTTCCCGTCTCTATATCTAGGGCAGATAAATTTCCTATAGAATTAATATAAAAAAGATTACCATCGTATATTTTAGGCAAAAGTCTTCCATATATCTGATCGTTACCTGCCGAGTAAGACCATTCTCTATCTAAATTTGTATTCGTCGGAACTGAATAGAGTTCTGCTGGGCCTTCAACTTCATCTTCATCTTCCCAAAATTTCATCCAACCCAATGATGAGCAGCCTGATAAAAAGATCAGAACAAAATATAGAGAAATTATTCTTATA
>PYIJ01476891.1_pt1 | contig 15319 bp, 8 predicted proteins | sample 3578051 | NCBI WGS metagenome assembly PYIJ01 (sample SAMN08408021, study PRJNA431606) | Marine metagenome isolate SA_KN192-05_S13_5m, whole genome shotgun... | biome: marine; feature: oceanic pelagic zone; material: water; isolation source: surface water sample, 0.2-0.8 um fraction ... | reverse complement strand
TTTTTAATTTCAATATAAAACATTTCAAACTCTTTTTCAAATTCAAAAATTGAAGACTCTAAAATATCAAAACAACTTTCTAAATTATCCGAATATTTTATTCTTTTACCGATACCATTAAGAGCTTTCTTAATTCCATGTTTGTACTGGTAATTAGTAAGCCAGTCATCTTTTTTCATGTATTGATACATATAGAGGATACTTTTAGGCATCTTATTTTTAAATCCATCTAAAATTCTATAAAAACGAATTATTTCTTTATTTAATAGTATGTTTTTATGTTTAAGCTCGTATTGCCATAAAAGATAGTCGTAAAGTATATCGTTTATGACTCCTCCCATTTTAGGAAACTTATCATAAAATCTTCTTTTACCAGCTAAGTAATGGTGGTTGTTATCTGTATAATGATCTATAAATCTATGTAGCAAAATACCTTTCTGAATATTTTCTGACCAAGTTAGATACGATTTTCCTTTTACAGCATCAGCAATGAAATTCCCAAATAAAACTTCTTCATTGTTTCCTGAAAGAACTAGATGAGCAAGATAATTCATCTTTTTTAGGTTAAAGAAAATACAGCGTCTGCTAGGGCTAGTTCAGAACTTTGAAAAGATTCAATTACGTTAATAATTCCTGCATCTTTAAGTGCTTTTGTTGTGCTTGGTCCAATACTTATAATCTTCTGATTATTAACTTTATTGGAAAGTAAAAATGCCTCAACATTACTTGGACTTGTAAAAACCAAATAATCGTGATTTTCAACCTGTTTATTTACTAATAAGGTCTTGTAAGTTTCTATAATAATTTTATTTCTATTATCGATAATACTTTGAACCGTTCCTAAAGACTTATTAGAAGATGGAAAAAAAACTATTTCTTTAGATTTCAACATGGAAGAAAATCCTTGAGCAACATTAATAGGCGAACCCTTTCCAATAAAATCAACTTTTAAGCCATTTTTTTGTATGTATTTTGCCGTAGACTCTCCAAATGCAGCGATTCTTTTTGATTTTAAATCACTCTTTAGATGTATTATTGAATTAAGCGCAAAAGCAGAATTAATAAAAATCCAATCGCAGGGAGGAATTGTGTCAATTTTTATAATTTTCATCTTAATCAAAGATTCTGCAGTTAGAGAAATTGATGAAGATTTAGTCAATTTATTAAAAATACTATCCTTGGCTAGGGATCTAGATATCCAAATAGAAAACGGATAGATTTTACTATTAATTTTAGAAACTATTGTTTTAATATTAGAAGACTTGGAAATAAACCTAACTGGTGTTTCTCTTACTTTATCTGAAAAACTTACCCATGATGTTCTTTCTCCATTTTGGTCTTTTACAGAATAAACTCCAAAGGGAGAATGACAACCTCCATTAATGCCATTTAGAATTTTTCTTTCAAAATTTACATCCTCTTCACTGTCTTTATGGGAGATTTTATTTAGAGTTTTTTTTAGGTCTTTGTCAGTTTCTCTTACTTGAAGACCTAGTGCTCCTTGAGCAGGAGCTGGAATAAATGAACTTACTGGTAATTCTTGAGTATAGAATTCAGAAAGATCTATTTTTAATCTGTTAAGCCCTGCCTTTGCTAGGACAATAGCATCGTATTCATTAGTTCTTAATTTATTAATTCTTGTGGGGACATTTCCTCTCAAATCTCTAATAATAACATCCTCACGAAATAAAAGCAATTGATTTTTTCTTCTTGCTGATGAGGTCCCAACAACAGGGGATTTAATAATATTTAAAATCTGTGATTCGTCAACAGAATTTGGGTTAATTAAAAGAACGTCTGCTGGATCTTCTCTTTTTGGGATAGCTGCAATACAAAGTCCTTTAGGCTGTTCTGTTTCAAGGTCTTTTAGTGAGTGGACAGCAAGGTCAATCTCATTTTTTAAAAGTGCATTTTCAATTTCTTTGGTAAAAAAACCTTTTCCTTCAATTTTGTCAAAACTTAAATTTTGAATTTTATCTCCCTTTGTTTTAATTATTTTAATATTAGATTCAATTCCTAGATTAGACAATTTATCTTTCACATAATTTGCCTGCCACAGGGCAAGATTGCTGCCTCTAGATCCTATGGTTATTTTTTTTAAATACAAAAATTACTTGGTTGTTTCTTTTAGAAGAATTTCTTTGGCCATCTTCATTGGAACACTAATGTATTTTTTTTCAATGTAGTCTACCAAACTATTAACTACTTCAATTGTCCCCGGATCTAGTGTTTCTAATTCTTTAGCAAAAACTTCTCTAAAAGCTTTCTGTCTAATCCCTTTAATACTTTTTGGAACTGAGCTTAAAGCTCTTTCAAGATTTCGCTCTTTTTCCGCTATATAGTATTTAATAATTTGTCTCTCTATAATATCTAGGCATCTTTTTATCTCTTCTCCTCTTGCTTGTAGATTTTCTTCTGCTCTAACTTTTAACTGATCTACGTTTATAAGTTTTACATATTTGTTTTCGGAGATTTTAATATCACAGTCGTTTGGAACAGCAAGATCTACAATTACTGATTTAGAATTATTCGGGCTAATTTTTTGAAACTTTTCCAGAGAAAGTACAATTTCCTTGGATCCAGTACAACTTATTATAAAATCAAATTTAGAGTTATGGTTTGCCAATTCTGAAAGTGGAAAAACTTCTGCATCTATATTTAAAGTCTCGACTAATTTCTGAGCTTTCTCTGTAGATCTATTGTAGATGGTGTAATGATGTTGCTGGTTTTTGCTTGTAAATTTCAACATTGAAGTAATTGTTTTACCAGCACCAATAACTAGTATTTTCTTTGGTTTTTTTGAGATATATTTTTTCATTTCTAAAAAAGCCAATGAAACAATAGATACAGGCCTAGTTCCTATATTACTTTCGGTATATACTTTTTTTGCTGTAGATATAGTTGATTGCACCAATACTCTTATTACATCTCCACATAAATTATTCTCTCTACATTCTTCAAAAGCTTTTCTAACTTGGGTTATTATTTCTCTTTCTCCAACCACTAAGGAATCAATGGAAGAGGCTACTGAAAAAATATGGTGTACTGCAGCTTTACTATTTATAATCTCAGCTCTATCAACAATGTCTTTTAAATTGGCTGGTAATTGATCAGCTAAAAGTTGTTTAATAAGCTTTTCTACAAAAGTCTTGGTAATTTTATTTTTGTGACTTAAAATAAACTCAACCCTGTTACATGTGGAGAGATACATGAGTTCATCAATATCTAAATTTGTTTTTAAATTTGTCAGAATATCAATTCTTTGCTTATCGTCTAAGTGAAAAAGACCAATTTCGTCAAAATTAAATTGCCTGTGGGTAAACGCTATGATTTGAGCTGTCTTCAATTATTTTATATGCATACAAAAATCAATAATTATCTGTAATTTATTTGTCATCATTTTGTCATTGCTTTAAATAGTTTAGCGAATTTTATTTTTCATTTGATCTAAATTACTTTTAGATTCTACAATCCTTTAAATATTGTTATTTTTACTGTTAATTAAATTATTATAATAAACTATGAAATACCTTCCAATTAATAGCCAATTATTTATAAATAATAGAGAAAGGTTTGTAAGTAAAACAAAGAGAAATAGTTTAGCTGTTTTCAACTCTAATGATATTTACAATACAGGGGCTGACAGTACTCTTCCTTTCACCCAGCATAGAGATATATTTCATCTTTCTGGAGTAGATCAAGAGGAGAGTATTTTGGTGATTTTCCCAGATTGTAAAAACAAGTTACATAGGGAAATATTATTTCTTAAAGAAACAAGTGAGCATATTGCAATATGGGAGGGGGAAAAATTGACTAAAGAAAGAGCAACCAAAGTTTCTGGAATTAAAACAATATACTGGTTAGACCAGTTCGAAACTATATTTAGACAACTAGTGATTGAAAGTGAATTTGTTTATTTAAACAGCAATGAGCATTTAAGAACATCCAATTCTATGGAGACGAGAGAAGATAGATTTGTGAAAAAATTTCTTTCCGATTTTCCAATTCATCCTACTCTTAGAGTAGCCCCTATAATGCATCAAATCCGATCTGTAAAAGACAGCATTGAAATTGAAATCATGAAGCAGGCATGTGATATTACTGAAAAAGGCTTCAGGAGGATTTTAAATTTCATTAAACCAGGAGTAATGGAGTACGAAATTGAAGCTGAATTAATGCATGAATTTCTTTCTAATAGATCAAAGGGATTTGCTTACACCCCCATAATTGCATCTGGGAAATCAGCTTGTGTTTTACATTATATTGAAAATAATAAAACTTGTAAAAATGGAGATATTATTTTAATGGATTTTGGGGCAGAGTATTCAAATTACGCTTCGGATTTAACGAGATGTGTCCCAGTAAATGGAAAATTTACGCCAAGACAAAAGGAGGTGTATAATTCGGTTTTACGTGTTAAAATAGAAGCTACAAAATTATTAACTCCTGGAGTTTTTCTCAATGATTATCACAAACAAGTTGGGAAAATTATGGAGGAAGAATTATTAAAGTTAAATTTAATTTCTTCCAAAGACATCCAAAATCAAGATTCTAACTGGCCTGCATACAAAAAATATTTTATGCACGGAACTTCTCATTATATTGGTTTGGATACACATGATGTTGGTTCTTGGATAGAGCCAATTGAAGAAAGTATGGTTTTCACCGTAGAACCTGGAATATATATTCCTGAAGAAGGAATTGGTATTAGATTAGAGGACGATGTAGTTATTCAAAAAAATAGAGAGCCAAAAAATCTGATGGAAAATATTCCAATTGAAGCAGAAGAAATTGAGGATTTAATGAACTAAGATGAAGAATGAAAAATTAAAAGATAAGTTAAAAGAATCCAAACTTGGTGGTGGTCAAAAAAGGATTGATGCTCAACACAAAAAAGGAAAACTAACAGCTAGAGAAAGACTAGAGTTATTGCTAGACAGCAATAGTTTTGAGGAAATTGGGGGATTTGTAACCCATAGATCTACAAATTTTGGATTAGAAAAAACTAAATTTTTAGGAGACGGAGTAGTAACAGGTTATGGGACGGTTAATGGAAGATTAGTTTATGTTTATTCTCAAGATTTTACGGTTCTAGGGGGCTCTCTTGCAGAAGCTCATGCTGAAAAAATATGTAAAATAATGGAGCTAGCTATGAAAAATGGGGTTCCTATTATTGGGTTAAATGATTCTGGTGGAGCAAGAATTCAGGAAGGGGTGGTTTCTCTTGGAGGTTATGCAGATATATTTTACAACAATACCAAAGCGTCAGGAGTTATCCCACAATTATCAGCAATTATGGGCCCTTGTGCCGGTGGTGCTGTTTACTCTCCAGCACTAACAGATTTTATATTCATGACTAAAAACACTTCTTACATGTTTGTCACTGGTCCAAATGTTGTAAAGACGGTTACTAATGAAGAGGTTACTGCTGAAGAGCTTGGCGGCGCCGATACCCACATGTTGAAATCTGGTGTAGCCCATTTTGCTTGTGAAAATGAATTAGATACTATTGAAAATTTAAAAACTCTATTGTCTTACATTCCTCAAAACTGTGAAGAAATTCCCGAAAATTTATCTTATGAATTTCGAGACGAAAAAAGACCACAGCTTAATCTTATAATCCCTGAAAATCCAAACCAACCTTACGATGTAAGAGAAATTATTCATCAGCTTTCAGACGCTGATAGTTTCTTTGAAGTTCACAGGGAGTTTGCTGAAAATATAGTAGTTGGATTTGCTCGATTAGCAGGAAGATCTATTGGAATTATTGCAAATCAACCAGCTGTACTTGCTGGAGTGTTAGATGTGGATGCTTCTGTAAAGGCTGCAAGATTTGTAAGGTTTTGTGATGCGTTTAACATTCCTCTTCTTGTTTTAGAAGATGTTCCTGGATTTCTACCTGGAACAGATCAAGAATGGAATGGAATTATCACAAACGGAGCAAAACTATTGTACGCTTTTTGTGAAGCAACAGTTCCTCGTATTACAGTGATAACTCGTAAAGCATATGGTGGGGCTTATGATGTAATGAATTCCAAACATATTGGTGCAGACATGAATTTTGCTTGGCCAACAGCAGAAATTGCTGTTATGGGAGCGAAAGGAGCTGCTGAAATAATTTTCAAAAAAGAAATAACTAATTCTAAAAATCCTGAAGATAAACTCAAAGAAAAACAAGACGAATATGCTGCAATGTTTGCCAACCCCTTCAATGCAGCATCCAGAGGGTACGTAGATGAAGTCATTTTACCTTCAGAGACAAGAGAAAAATTAATTAAAGCATTTAAAATTTCAGAAAATAAAAAGTCCACTATTCCTAAGAAAAAACATGGGAATATTCCATTATAAAGAAATTCAATAATTTGAAAAAAAATAGTAAATACATTCAGGTTATAATTTTTCTTAGCAGTTTTGCTTTATTGGGCTTTTTACTAGTTCAATTGTATTGGGCTAAAAATACTTTTAAGGAGAAAAAAAATAATTTTCATACATTATTTGAGATTTGTGTTACAGAAATTGCGGATGAGCTAAGAGAAAAAATTCTAAATGCATCCAATTATTCAGTTCCTAAAATTGGAGGAAATATTTTACCTATTCAAAACAGGTTAGGCAGTAACTCTGAGTTTTTAGATACACTTAAAAACATAAGTAATTCTAAAAAATCAATTTCGGAAAAAAGAAAAGATTTATTAAGGGTAATTAACAAAAAGCTATCATTAAATATCAATATTAATTTATATGAGCTCTTAGATGAGAATGAGGTAATTTCACTAATTGAGGCATCTTTAAATAAGCACGGAATAAAAAATGATTTTCACTACAGTATCACAGATGAAAATGGTCTTTTGTTTCTTTCTAACTTTGAGAATATTGACAATTCTATTTTAGAAAAGTCTACCAGTTACTCAGTTGACTTTTTAAATGACGATTTATTTACTGAAAAGAGAGTTTTTACTTTATATATTCTTAAACTTCGTTGGTCAATTGCAAAATCTTTTACCCCAGTTCTCATCCTTTCAATGGCTTTAATTTTAATTATTCTAGGAACATTTATTTACAGTATTAGAGTAATTCAAAATCAAAAGAAAAACACACGGATTAAAACAGATTTCATAAATAATATGACACATGAGTTAAAGACTCCAATTGCTACAATTGGTCTTGCCTGTGAAGCATTAACAGATAAAAATATAAAGCTGGATAATTCCAGTCAAAATAGGTTTCTTAAAACCATTAAGTCTGAAAATGAAAGATTGGGAAAACTTGTTGAAAATGTATTAGAAAGTTCTGTTTCTATAAAAGCTAGTCCAGAACTTAAATTAGAAGTTTTTAATATTGAAGAGGTAATTAAAAAAGCTATTAAATCTATTCAACTTTCATACAACACTAGAAATGGCAAAATTAAAACTGACTTTTTGGCTCAAAATAAAATTATTGAAGCTGACAAACTTCATATAACCTATGTGATTCACAATTTATTAGACAATTCTTTAAAATATTCTTCTAAATCTCCATTGGTTACTATTTCAACTAGAGATGTTATTGGCGGACTAATTATCAGAATTAAAGATAATGGCATAGGAATTGCAAAGGATAACCATAAAAGGATTTTTGAAAAGTTATTTAGAGTCCCAACTGGTGACTTACATAATGTAAAAGGTTTTGGCTTGGGATTGAGTTATGTAAAATCAATTATCGACTTACATAAGGGGAAAATAATGGTAGAAAGCAAGTTAGGGAATGGAAGTACTTTTACAGTAAATTTAAAATCCTCTAAAATACTAGAGTCATGAAAAAAGAAATAAAGGTTTTATTGTTGGAGGACGATCCAAATTTAGGATCAATCACCTCAGATTATTTAAAAGCAAAAGGATTCAGTTGTAGATGGGAAATAAATGGGGAGTTGGGATACCGCGAGTTTGTCAAAAATCAGTATGACATTGTAATTATGGATGTAATGATGCCTATTAAAGATGGATTTAGTACTGCAAAAGATATTAGGGGAATTGATAAAAAGGTTCCAATTATTTTTCTTACGGCAAAATCTATGAAAGAAGATACTTTAAAAGGTTTTGAAATAGGGGCCGACGATTACATTACAAAACCGTTTAATATGGAAGAATTAACAGCTCGTATAAATGCTATTATAAAAAGAACTTCTTTAGACTTAGAATCTCACTTTGACGATATTAAAATTGGAAAACTTACTTTCAATCCAAAAATGCAAATACTTTCAAAAGATGATTTTAGTGTGAGTTTAACCACCAAAGAATCTGATCTTCTAATTTTACTTTATAAAAATAAAAATGATATTTTAGAAAGAGATCATGCTTTAAAAGCAATATGGGGAGATGATAATTATTTCAATGGAAGGAGCATGGATGTATATATAGCCAAACTCAGAAAATATTTAAAACACGACGAACAAATTCAAATTATCAATGTTCATGGTAGGGGTTTTAAGTTATTGACCTAAATTTTACAAACTTTTAGTTCTCCCTCCATCTACAGGTAGATTAATACCACTTATATAACTTGATTTGTTGGAAGCTAAAAACACAACAGCATTAGCAACCTCTATTGGCTTAGCAATTCTTTTAAGGGGTACTTGATCAGCCATTTGTTTTTCAATTTCACTTTCTTTAAGATTTAGTTTTTTGGCTTGGTTATTAATTATTTCTTTAAGTCTTCCGGTATTGGTTGCTCCTGGTAAAATATTATTAACAGTAATATTATAAGGTCCTAATTCGTTAGCTAGTGTTTTAGCCCAGTTGGCAACTGCTCCACGTATTGTGTTGGAAACTCCAAGTCCGTTAAGAGGTTGTTTGACAGATGTGGAAATAATATTTATTATTCTACCACTTTCTTTATTTTTAATTCCCTCCAATAGCACTCCGAGAATTTTATGAAAAGAAATTAGGTGTAAGTTAAATGCTTGTAGTAAGTCTTCTGCTGTTGCATTTTCAAGTTCACCACTTGGTGGTCCACCAGTGTTATTTATTATAACATCGTAGTTGATGGAGTTTTTCTTTACAAATTCTTTTAACTTTAATTCTAATTCGTTTGGGGTAGAAAAATCAAGTACAATATAGTTGTGGTTTTGAGTACCATTGTTTGTGAGTTCACTAATCCTTTGTCTAAGAATTTTATTATTTCTAGAAACCAATGTTACGTTACCACCAAAATCGGAAAATAGTTTTGCAGATTCCCATCCTATTCCATTGGAAGATCCACCAATAAAAATATTTTTACTTTTAAAATCTAATTGATTTAACATTCAATAACCATTGAAAAATTATATCAAAAATATGGAAAAAATTTTAATTTATTTTGAATGATGTTTTTTTAATTTAGTAGGAAATAACAAATTTTTTTAAAAAAATACTTAATCCAACTTTCAAATTTGTAAATTGAAATAAATTCTACATAATAATGAAAAAGTTTTGCCTTAAATTATATACCACTCTACTAATTTTAATTTCTTTTAGTAGCTATAGTCAATGTCATTACACTATTGATATGCAAGATAGTTTTGGAGATGGATGGAATGGTGCATCAGTAGATGTTTCTGTAAACGGTATTTCATCAAGTTCATTTTCTTTTTCTACCGGATATTCAAGCTCTGACTCTATTGAAACATTAAATGGAGATGTATTATCGTTCTCGTTCACATCTGGAAACTGGGATACAGAAATTGATTTTCAAATTTACAACCCGTCAGGAATTCAAATTTATTCTAGTCAACCATTTAACAATAATTCTGGCAACGATGGTTCACTTTTTTCTGATACATCCAATGCCAACTGTTTTCCACAGTTTGTAAATGTGACTTTTCAATTAGACATGAATAACAACACAAATATCTTTACTACACCAGAAATTAATGGCACATGGAATAGTTATTGCGGAGATTGTGACCCAATGTCCGATTTAAATGGAGATAATATCTGGGAAAAAACAGTTTCTCTTTACACAGGGTACTACGAATTTATATTTTCTGCAGATTCTTTAACTATTGAAGAAACAATTGACCCAAATGGGTCGTGTTCAAATGGAAGTTTTTTTTCTACAAAGAGATTTTTATTTGTTGGTAGTCAAGACATTACTCTGCCAGCAGTATGTTGGGAATCTTGTAGCGTATGTAATGGATTTCCTCAACCTCCGTCTGGAATTTCATGTATTACAGGTTCAGCTGGGTTAGTTTTTACAGACGATTGTGAAACTCAAGGTGGATGGACAGGTGATTTTGGAACTGGAAATGGAATCTGGCAAGTAAATAATGGCTACTCTGCCACAAATGGAACAGGCCCCTATGGTGCGCACAGTGGAACAAATTATTTTTACTTTGAATCAAGTACTTGGGGCGGCGGAGGTCTATCCCAGTTTGACACTGCCTCAATTATTAGTCCTGCTATAGATTTAACCTCTAGTAGTGACGATGCTGAACTTACTTTTTGGACTCATGGAAGAGGTGCATCAATGGGTATGCTTGATGTTGGAGTTTCTAACCAGCCTACAGGTCCTTTTACAGACCTATATACTCAATTTGGTGAAACTCATAATGGTATTAATGATCCATATACACAGATAGGAATAAATCTTTCTTCATACATTGGGCAAATTATTTATGTTAGATTCAAGTTCTCTAGAGATCAAAGTTTTAATCAAGGTCAGTATAGCGATCTTGCTATTGATCTTGTTGAAGTGACATCATGTCAAACTTGTCCAACACCTTCACTTCTTAGTACTTCTAACATTACTCCTACAAGTGGTCAACTAACCTGGACTCCATCAGGTTCAGAAACTCAGTGGATGATATATTATAATGGGGATAGTTTATTGACTGATTCTATACCTACAACAATAAGCGGGTTAGCTCCAAATAGTAATTACAATTGTTATATAACTGCAGTATGCTCTGCTACTGAAAATAGTGTTTCTTCATCTCTAACAAGTTTTACAACAGCATGTTCTTATAATGTGGCACCAACATTCGAAAATTTTGACACTGGATTTCCTGCTTGCTGGTCTCAGGAGATTAATGATGATTTTGATTGGACTTTAAATTCAGGTCCACCACCTACCTTGGCCAATGGTTTTTCTACTGGTCCGTCAGATGATATTACTGGAGGAGGAAATTATATTTATACTGAAGCTTCTAATCCTAGAGACCCCGGAGATGTAGCAATTATATACTCCGAGTTAATTGATATTACTAATATTTCTAATCCCGAGCTCAATTTTTATTCACATATGTATGGTGCAGACATGGGGACTATGGATATAGAATTAATTGAAGGAATTAATTCTACAAATATTTTTTCTCTTTCAGGAGATCAGGGAGATCAGTGGGTACAACATAGTATTCCTTTTACTGCTAGTTCAAATATTATTCAATTTAAAATAATTGGAACAAGAGGAAGCGGATGGTCAAGTGATATGGCAATAGATAATTTTAGAGTTCAGCAGACAGTTACAAGTGATTTAGAGTTATTATCTGATCTAAGTTCTTCTTCTTGTTCGTTTTCAGCTCAAGAACAAATTTCAATTAAAATTGTTAATAATGCCCCAGGTGTTCAAAGTAATTTTGATGTATCTTACTCAGTTAATAACGGTAGTCCAGTAATTGAAACATTTACTTCAAATATAAATTTTGAAGACACAATTGTATATAATTTTACTACACCTGCAGACTTAAGTATGGATGGTCTTTACTACTTTCAGTACGAATGCATTTTAAGCACGGATCAAGTGCCATCAAATAATGTTTTCAGTAATTCTATTGAAAACTTTATAAGTCCTCAACCTCCTACAACATTTAATGACACAATTTGTTATGGAGATACTTCGTTTCTTCAAGCAAGTTCTAGTAATGGGTTAATTAATTGGTATACCGATTCCTTAGGTTTAAATTCTATACCTAATACAAACGTAAATCCTCCCCTAACCACCACTTATTTTGCTCAAGTACAGACATCAGAATATTACACTGACGATTTTGAAAATTATCCTACAGGTTCACTAATTGCTCAATTATCGAATTATTGGACAACTTTGAGTGGAGCTGGAGGTGGACCAGACGATGCATTTATTTCTGGAGCCCAAATGTCCTCTGGCATGAATTCTATCTATTTAAATGACATTAATGATGATAATTTATTTCTTTTATTAAATGAAGATGTAAATGAAGGAGTTGTAGAAATTTTATTTGATGTTAGAGTTGAAACCAGTAGTAGTATTAGTATTTTGAATTCTACTGTTCCTTCTTCTGTTGAAATTTTTAATTTAAAATTAAATTCTGGAGTTTTAGAATTTGATATTGGCCCAACAGTTTTGACTAGTTCTTGTCCAAATAATAATAATTGGTTTGAACTCAAATTAGTTGGTGATTTAAATTCATCTATTTGGAATATATATATTGATAACTCTTTTGTTTTCGGTTCTTATATTGCTGGAGCTAATCAAGTAGGATCTGTTAATTTCACTACCAATACTGGAGATGCATATTATATTGATGATGTAGAATGGTATATTATTTCTGATGATGATTGTAAAAGTGATTTTTCTCCTTTAACTGTATTTGTAGAAAACTGCAGCAACTTAAACGAACTTAAGCTAGATCAAAGTATAAATATTTATCCCAACCCTTCAATTGATATTTTTAACTTTTATTCAGAATCTAATTTTGAAAGTTTAAAGATTTTTAACAGTCAAGGAAAAGTAATATATTTCAAAAATATTGATGATTCTTCTGGTGAAATTGATTTGTCTTACTTTAAAAAGGGAATTTATTTTATTGAGTTCTCCAATTTAAAAAGTTCTAAATTCAAAAAAATTATATTAAAGTAATAAGTTATGAAAAAAAAATATTTACTGATTATTTATCTTTTTATTTCCTCTTTTTCATTTAGCCAATGTATTCATACATTTAATATGTTTGATTCATTTGGAGATGGATGGAACGGGAACGCTGTTGATATATTAGTCAATGGCAATACTATTATAACTGGAGCAACAATTACTACCGGATCTGTAGGAGTTGAAAATTTTTCTGCTAATATTGGTGACACTATAGAACTAGCAAATTGGGTTACTGGATCATGGACGAATGAAGTTTCATGGGATATTACAGATGGAGATGGAGTAATCATTGCAAGTGGCGTACATAATGGATTGGCTTCAAATGCTTATGGGTTTTGTCCAACATGTCCATCGCCTTCATCCCTAGGGACTACCAATTTAACAGCTGACTCAGCTACTCTAACCTGGATCGCAGGTGGAGTAGAAATACTTTGGAATATAGAATGGGGAGTTTCTGGATTTACCCAAGGAACAGGAACATTTGATACTACTTCAAATTTTCTAGGTTATCCTATAGGTTCTTTATCGGGGTCAACAGATTATGATTTTTATATTCAAGGAATTTGTGGGCTGGGAGATACAAGCTCCTGGGCCGGACCTTATCTTTTTACAACCCCTTGTGTAGCTATTGTACCACTAAATTTAGAGGATTTTAATGGTGGATTTCCACCAAATGCTTGCTGGGACCAAGCTGGAGATGGCGATCCTTCTAGTGGCCCTACTAATTTGGGAACCAGTTCTTGGTTTGAAGATGGTTTTGGAAATGTAGGTACTACTGGAGCTGTAAAAATTAACCTATACACTACTGGAAAAAATGAATGGGTTTTATCTCCACAATACGACTTATCATCTGGTGGACCATTTCAATTAGAATTAGATTTTGGAGTTTTTGACTGGCCTTCTACCATTCCTGGCACTCTAGGTTCTGATGACAGAGTTGAAGTTTTAATATCAAGAGATGGTGGTGGTTCATGGACTGGACTTACAAATTACAACAATAACTATGTTACTAATCTAGGTGGAAATCATGAGATTATTCCACTACCAAATGACACTGGAATTGTTCAATTTGCTATTTGGGCAACCGAAGGAACAGTAGATGATACTGAAGATAATGATGTAATGTTTGATAATTTTGAAGTAGTTCCTATCCCTAGTTGTCCTCAACCTCAATTTTTAAGTTTAATTAATTCCACTTTAGATAGTGCTACTTTAACTTGGTCCACATTTGGAACAGATTCTCTTTGGAATGTATACGTAACTCCTGCTGGAATTAATCCAGATTCTTCCCATATATCTACTGTAAATAATGATACTGTATTTATTGGTGGATTGAATTCTTCATCAACATATGACTTTTATGTACAATCCATCTGTTCAGCAGGAGATTCTAGTTTTCTTAGCGGCCCCTATTCATTTTCTACACTTTGCGGACTAGCAATTGCTCCTTATTATGAAAATTTTAGTACTGGGGCATTACCAAATTGTTGGTCACAAAGTGTTATTTCTGGAGATGGTTGGCAATTCTCTGGAACTCCAGGTTATGACGCTGCTAATAATGGAAGGCCTGCAGGTTCTTATGCATGGATAGATTTTTCAGGAACTGATCAAGGAACAGTTATGGATGTAGTATCTGTAGATGTTTCTGGATTATCTGTTCCACAAGTTGAATTTGATTATTTTTGTTTTAACACAACAAATCCAACTACTCCAAATATTTTATATATAGAAGCTAGAAATAATAACACATGGAGTACGGTTGATTTTCTTGACATAAATAGTATTTCTTTATGGAATTCATACTCATTTTCATTAGTTGGATACGATAGCTCTGGAATAGTTAATATTAGATTCAGAGGGGAGTCAGGCGGTGCTACGAATGATTTTTATAATGATATTTTAGTTGACAATTTGTTTATAAGAGAGGCCCCAACTTGCCCAAGGCCCTTAGTAAGTACAATTACAATTGACTCTATTACAGCTTCAGGTGCATCTATTTCTTGGTTGCCAGCTCTAAGTGAAGCACTATGGGGTTTAGAATGGGGAGTTTCTGGATTTACATTAGGAAGTGGAGTTTTTGATACTACATCAAATAATCTTGGATACCCAATAAGTTCTTTAAATCCAAACACAGATTATGATTTTTATGTTCAAGCTATTTGTGACTCTATTGATCAAAGTTATTGGGCTGGTCCATTTACTTTTACAACTCCTTGTGGTGCTATAACACCCCCAAATTTAGAAGATTTTAGTGTAGGATTTCCGCCAAACGATTGTTGGAATCAAGCTGGAGATGGAGATCCTTCAAGTGGTCCTTCTGGTATAGGATCAAGTTCTTGGTTTAGTGATGGTTTTGGAAATGTTGGATTTACTGGTGCTGTTAAGGTAAACCTTTGGGTTGCAACTGCAAATGAATGGGTACTATCTCCACAATACGACTTATCAACTGGAGGTCCAT